>Ga0187869_10000378_pt1 | contig 50702 bp, 39 predicted proteins | sample June2016WEW_13_1_2_FD_132972 | JGI IMG/M metagenome (GOLD analysis project Ga0187869, IMG submission 132972) | Peatland microbial communities from SPRUCE experiment site at the Marcell Experimental Forest, Minnesota, USA - June2016WEW_13_100 | ecosystem: Environmental > Terrestrial > Soil >...
GGTGGGAGACGCCAGCGTGCCGCCGCCGGAGTTGCTCACGGTGACATTCTGCGCGGATGGATTCCCTCCTCCCACCGTTGCGCTGAAGTTGAGGCTGGTGGGAGAAAGCGCGATGGCCGGCGACGCCGCATTCACGGTAAACGAGACCGTATAGCTCTGCGGCGAGTTGCTCGCTCCCGCACTGGAGACGTTCACCGTGGCGGTGTAGGTCCCGGCGGCGAGGCTCCCGGTAGCCGGCTGGGTGACCAATGTATAGGGGGCCGAACTGCCCTGTTCGGTCACAGTGAGCCAGCCGCTTCCGCTGTGGTAGGTGATCGAGGTTGTCGGAACCGCCAGCGTGCCGCCGCCGGAGTTGCTCACAGTAACGTTCTGCGCGGACGGGTTCCCGCCGCCCTGCGTGGCGCTGAAGCTCAGGCTGGTGGGAGAAAGCGAGATGGCCGGCGGCGCCGCATTCACGGTAAACGCGACCGTATAGGTCTGCGGCGTGTTGGTCGCTCCCGAACTCGCGACGCTCACCGTGGCGTTGTAGGTTCCGGCCGCGAGGCTGCCGGTAGCCGGCTGCGTGGCGCACGTATAGGGAGCTGAGCTGCCCGTGCAGTTCACGCTGAGCCAGCCGCTGCCCTGGCTGTAGTTGATCGAGGTGGTCGGGGACGCCAGCGTGCCGCCGCCGGAGTTGCTCACGGTGACATTCTGCGCGGATGGATTCCCTCCTCCCACCGTTGCGCTGAAGTTGAGGCTGGTGGGAGAAAGCGCGATGGTCGGGCTGCCCGAAGAAACGTTGTGGAGGATCGAGAGGTTGTTGAGCGTGAAGGTCTCTTGTGTCGAAGTGGTGGTGTAGATCATGAAGCCGTATCTCATGTCGTTGAGCGTGCTGCTGGTCGGCAGGTACCCGTTGGTCTCCAGGTACTTGATCATGGAGACGAGCTCCATGCTGCCGCTGGTGAAGCCCCAGGAGCTGCCGCTGCCGACGATCTGCCAGTAGTACATCGATCCGGTGTAGCACAGGTCCCAGGAATTGGTCGGGACGCCGTAGGACCCGCCAAATTGGATGCTTGTCTTTACCGGGGTGGTGCCGTTGCAGGTCGACTCGTTCTCTACGTAGTGCTGGATCTCGATCTGTTTGCCCCAACTATCGAGATAGATCAGGAGGCCCGCCTCTACCCCGGTGCCGGAGTTGCTGGGAATGGTATCATTGGCGGTCGCGACGATGTTGGTGAAGTTGTCCACCGTCTCGGCGTTGTAGGCTTGCTCGGTGATGGGGAAAGCCAACTGGTGCGTGCTGGCCCCAAAATCGGACAACACGGACCAGCTCGAGCCGCTGTTGGCGGTCAGCGTCTGAGTTTCAGGGGTGACGCCATACCCGCCCGTTACGCCATTGTCGACGTAGGTGTTATAGCCATTGCTCTCGGTGAAACTCGAGCTCTGGGGGTACGCCCCGCTTGCTGGACAGGAGCCTGTAGCGACGGTTGTGACGCATGAGCCCATGGCGAACGGGCTCCACGCAAGAATCGTCAACGTGACGAATAGCGAAAAGATACGGGTGATTTTCATTTGCCAATTCTCCTTGTTCCGGCGCGAATTTTCTTGCATTCTTGCATTCCGTATTCCTGCGTGCATCAACAGGGCCATCGGGCTGCACAGCCGGAGGGCAGGTGATACGCGCCTGCCAGCCGGCGGCTCACCCCACCCAGCCCGGCGGGCGCCTGGGTGAGGTGAGCGATACTGTTGCGATTCAGCTGATCGTGCTATCCCTGTCATGCTTCCCAATGCGGCTTTCTCTCAAGAAAAAGCCACATGGCGCAACTCCAGCAATGCCGCAAATAAACTGCTCCAGAAATACCGCAGAGGGGCTGGGAAAAACCTCAAAGAGACAGGGAAAGCGCCCTCAGGCAATTTTGCAACCGCGGGAAGCATGACGGCGTCTTGCTGCAATGGCTATAGGTCACAATTTGCACAAGTGTCAAGGGAAATGCGGAGTATTGGCGGAAGAATCAAGTTACGGAGGGACAATGGGCTAAAGTAAGTAATCGGCAGTTACTAACTAGAAGATAACTTGGGCCCGCACACGATACAAGTGCGGCCCAGCACAAAGTAAAACCAACGGCCACACTGAGTTAAGGCGGTCCGCCGGCCAGAGGAAGGTACGAGCGACCCGGGACTCCTACGACCGCCTCCTGCAACTATGGCCATATTGACTGTAGTTAAGGCAGCTTTTTCTGATGAAAAGCCACTTAGCGATTGTGCCTTGGTCTATACCTGCAGGAGACCCGCTACAGGGTCAGGCGCCGAGCGGCTTAAGGCATTTCTCCCAATCCTGTAAAGTGCTCAATGGTTCGAAGGTTGCCGCTCACTGGGGTTCGCGTCAACTTTGCGGTCTTGAACCCCTATACACCATTGGGAGAAATGCGTTAGCTCGCCAACCCTATTTTGCCGCCAACTGGCGCAGGACGTACTGCAGGATGCCGCCGTGCCGGTAGTACTCGATCTCCCGCGGCGTATCGATACGCACCGTTGTGTAGAACTCGCTGACCTTGCCGTCGCTGCCGGCGGCTTTGACGCGGAGCGTGCGGCCGTTGGCGAAGCGGTCCTTGAGGAGCGTGGTGAGGCCGGGAAAGTCGTAGACCTCCTCGCCGGTGAGGCCGAGGGACTCGACGTTTTCGCCTGCTGCGAATTGCAGAGGAAGGATGCCCATGCCGACGAGATTGGAGCGGTGAATGCGCTCGAAGCTTTCGGCGATGACGGCGCGGACGCCGAGGAGCTTTGGGCCCTTGGCAGCCCAGTCGCGCGAGGAGCCGGAGCCGTACTCTTTGCCGGCGAGAATGATGAGCGGAACGCCGCGCTCGGCATACTTCACGCTGGCATCGAAGATGGACATCGGCTCGCCTTCGGGAAGCAGGCGGGTGACGCCGCCTTCCGTGCCGGGCGCGAGCTTGTTGCGCAGGCGCACATTGGCGAAGGCGCCGCGGACCATGACTTCGTGGTTGCCGCGGCGCGAACCGTAGGAGTTGAAGTCTGCGGGCTTGACGCCGTGGGCGGATAGATACTGGCCGGCCGGTCCATTGGCTTTGATGGAGCCGGCGGGCGAGATGTGATCGGTCGTCACGGAGTCGCCGAGGACGGCGAGCGCACGCGCGCCAGAGATATCTGTGACGGGCACAGGGGCCATGGTCATGCCGTCGAAGTAGGGCGCCTTGCGGATGTAGGTTGAGTCCGGCTCCCACTGGTAGACGTCGCCCGTGGGGTAGCTGAGGCTCTGCCAACTGGCGTCGCCTTGGGTCACGGTGGCGTATTCCTTGCGGAAGCCCTCGCTTGAAACGGCGCGCTCGATGGCGGCGGAGACTTCGGCCTGGGTGGGCCAGATGTCGCGGAGGAAGACGGGCTTGCCGGATGGATCGTTGCCGAGCGGGTCGGCGTCGAAGTTGTGGCCGATGCGGCCGGCGAGCGCGTAGGCGACGACGAGCGGCGGGCTCATGAGATAGTTGGCGCGGACTTCGACATTGACGCGGCCCTCGAAGTTGCGATTGCCCGAGAGGACGCTGACTGCGACGAGGCCATGTTTTTCAATGGATTTTGACACGTCGGAGGGTAGCGGCCCGCTGTTGCCGATGCAGGTGGTGCAGCCGTAGCCGACGACGTTGAAGCGGAGCTTTTCGAGATAGGGAAGCAGGCCGGCCTTCTGATAGTAATCCGTGACGACGCGGGAGCCCGGAGCGAGCGAGGTCTTGACCCACGGCGGAACGGTGAGGCCTTTCTCGACGGCTTTTTTGGCGAGGAGGCCGGCGGCGATCATGACCGAGGGGTTGGACGTGTTGGTGCAACTGGTGATGGCGGCGATGACGACGGAGCCGTGATCGAGATAGGGATCGGGGTCGACGTTGAACCGCTCCTTGACTGTGGTCGTGACATGGAACGGAGCTTTTTCGGCAACGGCGGTGTCAGTGATGGTTTGGCGCTGCCAGGCAGCCGCGGTGCGCGAGCCGAGCGGCTTGGCCGTGGGCGCCAGGAGCGACGGGAGTTGCTGCGCGAAGCTCGAGGCAGCGTCCTTGAGGAGCATGCGATCCTGTGGGCGGCGGGGTCCGGCGACGCTGGGCTCAACGGTGGCGAGATCGAGCTCGATGGTCTGCGAGTACTTGGCCTCCGGTGAGCCGGAAGTGTGAAAGAGTCCCTGCTCTTTGTAATAGGCCTTGACGAGCGCGATTTGTTCTTCTGTGCGGCCGGTGAGGCGCAGGTAGCGGAGGGTCTCGGCGTCGACGGGGAAGATGCCGCAGGTAGCGCCGTATTCGGGGGCCATGTTGCCGATGGTGGCGCGGTCGGCCAGCGGCAGCTCGGCGATACCAGGGCCGTAGAACTCGACGAATTTTCCGACGACACCGAGCATGCGCAGAGCCTGCGTGACGGTGAGGACAAGATCGGTGGCGGTGGCGCCCTCGCGCAATTTGCCGGTGAGCTTGTAGCCGACGACCTGCGGGATCAACATGCTCACGGGCTGGCCGAGCATGGCGGCCTCGGCCTCTATGCCGCCTACGCCCCAGCCAAGAACGCCGAGGCCGTTGATCATAGTGGTGTGGGAGTCGGCGCCGACGAGAGTGTCGGGATAGGCGACAGCTCCGCTGTTTGACTCTTTGGTGAAGACTACACGAGCCAAATACTCGAGATTGACCTGGTGGCAGATGCCCATGCCGGGCGGGACGGCGGAGAAGTTGCGAAACGCGGACTGGCCCCACTTGAGGAAGGCGTAGCGCTCGCGGTTGCGCTGGAACTCGAGGAGCGAGTTGGCCGCGTAGGCGGAGGGCGTGCCGTATTCGTCGACCTGCACGGAGTGGTCGATGACGAGCTCGGCGGGGGCGAGGGGATTGACGCGCTCGGGATTGCCGCCGAGGGTCTTGATGGCGTCGCGCATGGCGGCGAGATCGACGACAGCGGGGACGCCGGTGAAGTCCTGCATGAGGACGCGCGCCGGCATGTAGGCGATTTCGCGGCTGGGCTCGGCTTTGGCGTCCCAGCGGGCGAGGAATTCGATGTCGGCGGCGGTTACGTTGACGCCGTCCTCGCGGCGGAGGAGGTTTTCAAGCAGGATTTTAAGGCTGAAAGGAAGGCGCGAGAGATTGAAGCCGCGGGCGGCGAGCGCGGGGAGACGGTAGATGGTGTAAGAGCGGCTGCCGGAGGCGAGCACGGCGCGGCTGGAGAAGCTGTTCATCGGGGAAGTCCCTTTCTGCGGTGTTCGAGGAAATGCGATGCAGTTTGCAGGTTGCGTAGAGGGCAACGCTCCCTGCCGGCGCGTAGACTTTGCAGCCGTGGCTTCACCTTTCAGTATATTTCCGGCGGCGCCAGAGAGTTTCTCCTCAAAGGTTACAGCTTTCTATCGTTGGTTTTTTCGGCGCGACCGAAGCCGCGCGCTTTCCATAGGATCCAGGTGGGCACGCGAGTGTGCCTGCGAAGGCGGGCGCGTAAGGCGCCAGCCGGCTATCGCGGCTCCATGTTGTAGAGGAAGTAGGCGCGGAGCTCGAGGTAAGGGCCGTGGAACTCGCGGGGCAGAGAGGGATAGCTGGAGCCGGTGATGGCGCCCCAGGCCGCGCGGTCAAGACCCGAGTCACCGGAACGGCCGTCCAACTGCATGTCGATGACCTGGCCGTTGGGCAGAACCTTGAAGTGGATGACTACGACGCCCGACTTGAGGATGGGCGGGTTGACTTCGTCGGGGATGAGCGGATCCCAGGTCATTTGCGTGATGTAGTGCCAGCGCGCCAGCCAGGAGTTGAAGTCGACGCCCTGCGTGTCGGAAAGAACCTGCACGCCGCCGGTGCCCGCTCCGGGATGCATTGAAAGTCCGCCTGAAGGCACATCGCCGTAGGACTGCCCCCCGTGGTTGTGCATGGCATTTTGCATGTCCTGCTTGAGCTGATCGGCGGGGTTCTGCGAGCCCATGGCGAAGCTGGGCTTGGCCGGGACGGCAGCGGGGCGCGGCGCCTCAACCTGCGAGTCCGGGTTTGCCGGAGGCGGCTGCGAGGGCTGCGGCTTGGGTTGTTCCGGAGCCTGCTGCTGTGCTGGCGGCGGAGGCGGCGACTCGCGGTTCAGCTCGTCCAGCGTTTGCTTGTCGATGAGCGGCTTGTTGGGCAGGGGCTTGGGCACGGGTTTGGACTGGAGCTGGCGCAGCGCGTCGGGCGGCAGGTCAAGGTAGGCGAGATCCTTGCGCTCCTTGATGGCTTCGAAGGGGTCAATGACCCTTGGAACTTTGAAGATGTAAGTGGGAATCCAGGTGATGGCGGAGATGAACAGGATGTGGATGAGAATCGCGAGCCAAAATCCCTCGCGCAGCCGCGACCAGCGCCGCTCATCTTCGAGCTCGCCGATCATCTCCAGCAATTCGTGGGTGTTGTAGTCGATCCATCGCGAGCTACTGACGACCGGGGCGGACGGCTCACGTGGTTCCAAGTCGCGCTCAGAGAATGTGTCCAGCCCCAAAATCGAACCCCGGATAGAGATTTCCTGTGCGGGACTGCCAGTTTGCGGACGCGGCTCGGCTGGTCCCTTGGGATCGTTCACTTCGGCTGGCGCTTCGCTAATTGGCATTCCATGCTGAGGAGCCTCTCAGGGCAGACCCCCCCTAGCTGGCTCTGTATGCAAGTCCTTCCAGTCCATTCTCTCATTTTCGGCAATGACCTGCGCAAGCTGGTGGTTTGCCGGCTTCGTTCCAGCGTTCCTCCGGCGATTCAAGCCGCGCCCTTTCAAAACAGGGATTGACCGAAACATCACCTGCAAGACCACGCCTCGTACAATGATTCTTACCGAATTGACGCAGAAAAGGGCGGAAGGGGACAGGGTTTGAAGCAGTTTTTTGCGCGCATTGCGGCGGAATGGAAACTGGCGATTCTGCCGGCGCTGTTGAAGTGGGGGATCTGGGGCGTGGGCGCGGTTGCGCTGCTCGACTCATCGAGCATTCCTGTGCCCATGGACGCGATTTTGGCCCTCTATGTGTGGAACGACAAGCGGCACTTCTGGCTCTACTGCCTGGTGGCGGCGGCGGGCTCGGCGATCGGCGGGCTGCTGCCCTACGGGCTGGGCCGCGCCGGGGGCGAGCTTTTCCTGCTCAAGCGCGTGGACCGGGCGAAGTTCGAGCGGCTGCGTGACCGCTTTCAGCGCCAGGAGTTCCTGGCAGTCATGATTCCATCCATGATGCCTCCACCGGCTCCCTGGAAGATCTTTGTTTTTGCTTCGGGCGTCTTTGAGATGCGGGTGGGGAACTTCCTGCTGGCCGTGTTCGCGGGAAGGATGGTGCGCTGGCTTGCGCTCTCGCTGCTGGTGCTCAAGCTGGGGCCGGGCGCTGCCGACCTGGTGACGCGTCATGCGTTGGCGACCGTTTTGGCCGTGGGCGCGCTGGCCGTGCTGGGATTCGCGTGGTGGTGGATGACTAAGAAACGCAGCGGCAAGCTGCTGGAAGGATAAGACGCTGCCGCGAAAGACGGGCCATTACGTCTTGATGGTTGACTTCCGACGGCACGATGGTGAGCAAACAACTCTACAAGCGTCTCCTGGCGCAGACACGGTTGTCCATTAACAGCATGTCTGAAGCAGTTACTGAAGCGCCTTCGGGATCAAATAGTTCCCGGTTCGACGCTCTTCAGCGGCTGGCGCAGCTTGCGCACCAGCGCGGGCACGCCGAGCGCCACGCCGAGAACGATCGAGGTTGCGACGAGATCGTTGCGGTAGAAGGGCACGCCAGCCAGATAGCAGACTCCAAGCCCGGCGAGGGTGTGCGGATACCCGTTGAAGCCGCTGGCCCAGACACCGTAATTGGAGACGAGGAAGAACGAGGTTGGTCCCAGGAGCGCGCCCGCGGCCCCGCGCGCGAAGGTGGCACGCTTGCGGAGCAGGATGGACCCGAGCGCCATGGCCGCCAGATACCACATCCAGGTGATCGCATAGCCCTGCCAACGGAAGCTGTAGTGGTAGACGAAGATCGTCAGGTAACAATCTGTCGCGATGAGAGCGGCGAGGGGGACGAGCATCTCGCGCCAGGGACGCCGCGCGCCGAAATAGAGCAGGCCGCCGGTCACAGCGGTAAAGTTCCACCATCCCGCATGAGGCAATACGCGAGTGAAGACAGCAACCAACACGAGCAGATAAGCGGCCATGACTACCTCTTCTTTTTATGGATTCCAAGAGATCTCGAACCGAAACGGCGATCCTGCGACTCAAGGGACTGAATTTATTCTGCGGTACGCGTGCGGCGCGGTCAACCCCCAGACGTTCCACGAGGCAAATAAAGTTTTCCGCAGGAACAAATCCCCTACCGTTACCGCTGCTCCCGGCCATCCATGGCCTCGCCGGCGTCTTCCCACCCCACGGACGAAGACCCGCCCGCGAGGGCCCCGGCGCGGCCGTCGACGATGTAGACCCAGCCGCTAAGCGGCGAGCGCGCGGCGGCGCTACGGGTTCCGATGAAAGCATAGTCGAAGCGCAGATCGGTGAACTCGACGGTCGTCCACGAACGATTGGGCGGCAGTTGCGGAGGATCCATGCCGGGCGCAGGTGCCTGACCGACGTCGCGCACCACGGCCCAGGTTCCCCAGTCGAGATAGACCCGGCCCAACGGCGTGCGCTTGGCGGCTTCCACCGCCGGGGTGTCGGCCGGCTTGTAGAGCACGTCGCGATGCGGGTCGCTGTCAATGGAACCGGTCCGTGTGTCGATTTCGGCGGTCTGATAGAAATCGGCGGTTTCGAGAATCGCGTGCCAGCGGAAGGGGTTCACGGGATACGGCTCGACGGCCATGCGCGTGACCGGTTCGGCGGCGATGTTCGTGTTGTCGAGCATGGCCAGAGCCTGGGCGTGCTCGGCCCAGCGCCAACAACCGAGCAGAAGCATTGCAACGAGAGCAAAGATGGCCCAGCCGCGCCCGCGGAAGGGCTCGCGCCGGGCGCCAATCTCGCGGTCGGCGAGGCCAAGCAGCCACGGCATAACCAGGGCGACGAAGAGGATTGCCCACAGAACCGGCTCGACGATGAACAGAAAGTTGCCCGCATACCAACGGGGATCGAAGGGAAAGAATGGGCGCAGGCCGTAGTTGTTGGTCCAGTCGAGGAGCAGATGGCTGAGCGCGGCGACGAAGGCGGTCAAGTAGAGCCATCCCCAGTGGATGGGCTGACGCGGCTGAACATGGGGTTCCGGAGATTGTGCGATCCCACCCTTTTCGTCCGCTGGCGCGGATGAAAAGGATGGGGCACCCATGTGTTTGTTTCGCACGCGCCAGAGGTGGAAGAGTCCCACCGCGCCCACCACCACGCCTGCCACAACGGGCACAGCCCAAAATGTGTGCGTGATGCCGCGATGGTGCTTGAGTTCCTCAACCGGCCCGGCGAATCCCCAAAGAACATCGAGATCGGCAGCTTCGGAGGCCAGCACCGCGGCGAGCGTAGCATACGCCGTCTTGCGATTGAATCCGGCGCGGCCCATGCAGGCTCCGGCCAGGAAATGAGCGACAGGTTCCATGAAAGCGCTTCGTACCCTTTAGAGAATGACATACGGACTTGAGCGCACGAAAGAAATCGCCGCGCTGGATGCCGCGGGCGAAGCGAAGCGGCTCGCGCGCGTGTCCGAGGACGGCGTGCCTGGCCTACAATCGTGAGTGGACCGATAAGCCGAAAGAAGGGCCCATACCGCCATGATGCAACTACAAACCAATGGGATGACGAGGAGAATTTTGAGCACAGGAATTTCCATCGTCTTGAGCGCCGCTGCCGGAGCCTGCGGAGCGCAGACGCAGACCGCCGCAAACTTCGGACCCGGCAATCCTTTTTATGCGCCCAGTACGCTGCCGTTTCACGCGCCGCCTTTCGACCAGATCAAGGACAGCGACTACCAGGCGGCCATCGACGCGGGCATGGCGCAGCAGATCGCGGAGGTTGAGGAGATCGCGAACAATCCTGCGCCGCCGGCCTTCGAGAACACGCTGGCGGCGCTGGAGCGCTCGGGCCAGTTGCTTACGCGCGCGATGGCGGCGTTCAATTGCGTGACCGGCGCGAACACCGATCCTGAGCTGCAGAAGGTGCAGGAGTACGAAGCGCCACGGCTGGCCGCCCATGAGGACGCGATTTATTTAAACGCCAGGCTCTTCGCGCGCGTGAAGGCGATCTACGAAAAGCGCGCGACGCTCGGCCTCGACCCGGAATCGCTGCGGCTGGTGGAGTACGACTACCAGCAGTTTGTAAAGGCGGGCGCGAACCTCTCCGACGCGGACAAAGCTCGGCTGAAAAAGATCAACGAAGAAGAGTCGACGCTTGAGAACTCGTTCATGACCAAATTGCTTGAGGCCACGAAGGCGGGCGCGTACTCGACGACGGACCCGAAGGCGCTGGCCGGACTGAGCGAGGCGCAGTTGGCCGGGGCAGCGGAGGACGCGAAGGCGCGGAAACAGCAGGGATGGCTGGCGCCGCTACAGAACACCACGCAGCAGCCCGATTTGACCTACCTGACGAACCGCGCCACGCGGCAGGCAATTTTCGAGAACTCCTGGAACCGCACCGAGCGCGGAGACGGCAACGATACGCGCGCGACGATCGCGCGGCTGGCGCAGCTACGCGCCGAGAAGGGGGCGCTGCTGGGTTACTCGAATTACGCGGCGTGGAACCTGACCGACCAAATGGCCAAGACGCCGCAGGCGGCGATCCATTTTCTGGATGCGCTGACGCCGGCCGCGACGGCGCGGGCTGCCAGAGAGGCCAAAGACATCCAGGCGTTGATTGACGCGCAGAGCGATTCGAAGCATGAGGGGTTCACACTGGAGCCGTGGGATTGGGAGTTTTATGCCGAACAGGTACGCAAGGCCAAATACGACCTGGACGAAGCGCAGATCAAGCCCTATTTCGAGCTGAACAACGTGCTCGAAAAAGGGGTGTTCTACGCGGCGCACGAACTCTACGGCTTGACCTTCAAGGAGCGCAAGGACATTCCGGTGTGGCAGCCGGACGTGCGCGTGTTTGAAGTGTTCGACGCCGACGGCGCGCCGCTGGCGCTGTGGTATTGCGACTACTTCAAGCGCGACAACAAGAACGGCGGCGCGTGGATGGACACGCTGGTCGATCAGTCGAAACTGCTGGGCCAACTGCCGGTGGTTTTTAACGTGGCCAACTTTGAGAAGCCCGCGCCGGGGCAGCCGGCGCTGCTCAGCTTCGACGACGTGACCACGATGTTCCACGAGTTCGGCCACGCGCTGCACGGCATGTTTGCCGATACGGAGTACCCCAGCCTGTCGGGCACGCAGGTTCCGCGGGACTTTGTCGAGTTTCCTTCGCAGTTCAACGAACACTGGGCCAGCTATCCCGCGGTCTTCGCGCACTACGCGCGGCACTATAAAACCGGCGAGCCAATGCCCGCGGATTTGGCGGCCAAGATCGAGAAGGCGAAGACGTTCAACCAGGGCTACGATCTGACAGAGATTCTAGCGGCGGCCCGGCTGGACATGGAATGGCACACGCTGCCCAAGAGCGCGCCGCTCGAGAATCCGGACACGTTTGAGGAGGAAGCGCTCAAAAAGACGCATTTATGGATCCGGTATGTGCCTCCGCGCTACCGCTCCAGCTACTTTCTGCACATCTGGGCCAACGGTTACCAGGCCGGCTACTACGCGTACCTGTGGACGGAGATGCTGGACGACGACGCCTTCCAGTGGTTCGAGGACCATGGCGGTATGACGCGCGCCAACGGCGAGCGCTTCCGGCAGATGGTGCTTTCGCGCGGCAACACCGAGGACCTGGAGAAGATGTATGCGGCGTGGCTGGGCAGGGAGCCAAGCATCGAGCCGATGCTGAAGGACCGGGGGCTGAAGGAGGAGGCGAAGTAAGCGGAGCTGGCGGGGTTGGCGGAGTTAACGGAGTTAGGTGTTGCGCGCCGGCGCGATCCTGCGATCGAGAAAAACCCGCCCTAGCCGGAAAAACAAAGACCCGGGGAGGATGGGCATCCCTTGGCGCCTCACTATAATCCTTAGCTATGAGCGAGCGGGACGCGGCAGAAAAGATCGAGAAGCTGCGGGAGGAGTTGCGCCGCCACGAGCACCTCTACTACGTTCTCGATGCGCCCGAGATCAGCGACGCCGAATACGACGCGCTGATGAACGAGCTGAAGCGGCTGGAGGCGGCGCACCCCGAGCTCGTCACGCAGGACTCGCCGACGCAGCGCGTGGGCGGCAAGCCAGCTGAGGGCTTCAAGAAGGCGCAGCACTCGCGGCCCATGCTCTCGCTCGACAATGCCTATTCCGCCGAGGAGCTGGCCGACTGGGCCGCCCGAGTGCGCGAACTGGCCGGCAATCTGCCCGTTGCATACACAGCCGAGCTGAAGCTCGATGGACTGAGCGTGGCGCTCAGCTACCAGCCGGGCGCGAACGGCGGAGCGCGGCTGGCGATGGGGCTGACGCGCGGCGACGGGCAGACCGGCGAAGACGTTACCTCGAACATTCGAACGATTCGCAGTATTCCGCTCAACATTCCGGCCGAGCGCCTGAAAAAGGCGGGCTTACCGCTGGGCCGGGCATTTGAAGTGCGCGGTGAAGTGGTGATGCCGGAGGCGGCGTTCCTGCTCATGAACGAAGAGCGAGAGCGGGATGGGCTGCCAGTGTTTGTCAATCCGCGCAACTCGGCTGCGGGCACGCTGCGCACGCTGGAGCCTTCGATCGTCGCCAACCGGCGGCTAGTGTTTTTTGCGTACTTTCTGCTCGTCGATGGCGAGTATTGGCCGCAAGGCCAGACGGCCACGCTCGACGCTCTCGCTACCCTTGGTTTTCGCGTGAACTCGCATCGCGCCCGCGTCGGCTCCGCCGAGGAGATGCTCAAATTTATCGACGATGCCGAGGCGAAGCGCGCGACGCTAGGCTACGAGATCGACGGCGTGGTTTTGAAAGTGGATGCCCACGCCACGCAACAGCGGCTGGGTTACACGGGCCGCGCGCCGCGCTGGGCGATTGCGTTTAAGTTCATGGCCAAAGCGGGCGTGACACAGGTCAACCACATTGCGGTGCAGGTGGGCCGCACCGGCAAGCTGACGCCGGTGGCGGAGCTGACGCCGGTTTTCATCGGCGGCACCACCGTGAGCCGCGCCACGCTGCACAACGCGGATTTTATCGAGCGGCTGGGGCTGAAGCTCGGAGACTGGGTGAAGGTGGAGCGCGGGGGCGACGTGATCCCGAAGGTTGTGGAGGTGATTGAGGACAACGATCACCCGCGCGGGGAGCAGGACTTTGTCTTTCCGGCTGAATGCCCGGAGTGCGGGAGCCGGGTGGTGCGCGCGGAAGGCGAAGTGGACTGGCGCTGCGTGAATGCAGATTGCCCGGCCAAGCTGCGCGAGAGCCTGCTGCACTTTGGCCGCCGCGAAGTGATGAACATCGAAGGGCTGGGCGACGCGGTGGTGGAGCAGTTGGCGGAAAAGCGGCTGGTCAAGAGTGTTGCCGATCTCTACGAACTTGACGAGCAAGAGCTACTCTCGCTTGAAAAAAAGGTCACGCGCAAGAATAAGGCTACCGGACTTGACGAAGCCAAGACAGAGGGGCTGCTCGGCCCGAAAGCCTCGAAGACGCTCCTCAAGGAGATTGAGGATTCGAAGCGCGCCGGCCTGGCGCGGGTGCTGATGGGGCTGGGGATTCGCTTCGTTGGCGAGCGCACCGCAGAACTGCTGGCGCAGGAGTTCGGTTCGATGGAGGCGCTGATGGCCGCGTCGGCCGAAGATCTGGAGCGTGTGGAAGAGGTCGGCCCGCGCATTTCCGAGGCCATCCTGGAGTTTTTTGCGCAGCCGGCGAACCGGGCGCTTGTCGACAGCCTGAGGCAAGCAGGGGTGGACATGACGGCGGAGAAGAAACAGCGCTCGGCGCAGCTTGCAGGCCTGACCTTTGTGCTGACCGGGACACTGCCCACGATGACGCGCGACGAGGCCAAGCAAAAGATCGAGGCCGCCGGGGGCAAGACTGCGGGGTCGGTGAGCAAGAAGACCAGCTACGTGGTGGCCGGCGAGGAGGCGGGTTCGAAGCTGGACAGTGCGCGCGAACTAGGGATCCCTGTTCTTGACGAGGATGGGTTGCTGGCGCTGCTTGCGGAATAGACGCCGCCACTGAAGACGACTGACGTTCGGCTCAACCGCGGAGACGAGCGGAATTGCACGCGTGAAGCGGCTTCCTGGAAAGGAATGGAAGCAGAGCCAGAAGCGCCAAGGTCAGATCGATCCACATAAGAGCCTTCCTATTTGCAGTTCGTGTTAAGCGCTGGAGCGGCGGCGCGCGGCGATGTCAGGACGATTCTCGACGGCGCGCAGTTCGCGTTCGCGTTCGCGTTCCCAGGCTTCGGCGCGCCAACTGCGCGAAGCGTAGCGCAGCGTCTCTACGGGGACAGGAGCGGGATCCTCTGGATGCGGCCGCGCCGGCATGGTCACCAATTCAGGCTGAGGACGATACCCAGGCTTGGGCGGCGCCGGCACAGGAGGCCCGATCAATCGCGCGGACGATTCCGGCTCTGCGTGAGCCGCGGCGGAGGTGAGGCTGGCATCGACGCCCGGCCGCACTACCGGTTCAGCCTCATCCACCGGGCGCTGCGTGCGCACGGCGATGGATTTGGCCATGAATTCGTCCACCAGCTTGTGCAGGCAGGTTTGCCCGCAGAGATGCTTGGAGCCCGGGCGCAGGCGATGGCGCGAGCTCCAGCCGCTGACGCGAAGCTCCCCCGCTTGTTCGTAGGCGACAAACCAGTGGTTGGTCTGGCGCTTCTCCGATGCGCAAATGTCACACGATATTGCCTGCCGGATCACGGGGAATCCCTCACTCCGCGGCAAATCTCATTGAGATGCCTCGAATCTCTCCCATCTATTTCATCGTGCGGCGGGTGGAATGGATGAGGCTGTCCGGAAACAAATCGGGACCTGATTCAATTCCGGACAAACGGGCGGGGGATCGTCCTCATTTGGGACACGGTGTATAGAAGGAAAGAGGAATCGGCGCAATCAAGAGAAAGGGCGCGGCGAAAACCGCGCCCTTTCAAGGCAGAGTCCCTAGAGCGTGTTTCAAAAATGGTTGCGTAGATTTCCGTTGTCATCCCTCAGGGGCTAAAGCCCCTGTATTTTCCTGCATTTTTCGGCCCGGCTAAAGCCGTGCCCTTGTTACAAAACTATTTTTAAACATGCTGTAGAGCGTGTTTCAAAAATGACAGCCGCGTTGCAGCCATGATCCCTGAGGGGTTAAAATCCCTTATTTTCACGGGCTTTTCGGCACGAGTGAACTCGTGCCCTTGTTACAAAACTATTTTTAAAACACGCTGTAGAACATGACGCCGAATGGCGCCGCCCGCACTCCGGTTATTCGCGCGGCGCAAAATAGCCCGTGCGCGCGCGGACCGTGTAGTGGCGATCGTAGCAATAAAGGTAAATGGTGCGGAACGAGCCGTCGGCCTTGAAGTCGGCGGGCGTGTAGACGAGCGCATACTGGCTGCGCAGTTCTTCCTCGATGTTCTTGAAGCTGGCCGCCATTTCTTCGACGGATGGAGGGAAGAAAACTTCGCCGCCGGTTTCCTCGGCGAGTTCCTGCATGATCTTGTCTCCGGGACCGCGGCTGGGCGTCCAGTTGGTGCTGATGGCGTAGATGATGGTCTCGGCGCGTTCGCATTCCTTGATGGCTTCAGGCAAGTAGACGCGGCTTACGATGTCGTTGCCGTCGGAGATGACGATGATCGCCTTGCGCACGGGTTCAGGGCCGCGCTCGGTCAACAGCTTGTCGCGGCACGCGGTGTAAACAGCGTCGAAGAGGGCGGTGCCGCCACCCGGGTGCACCCGGTTGATGCCGTTCTCCAGCGCATCCATGTTGTTGGTCCAGTCCTGGTCAACCGTTGAGGTCTCAGCGAAGTCCATCACGAAGGCACGGTCGCTGCGCGCCTTGAGCACGTCCAGCAGAAACTCGACGGCCGATTGCTGCTCAAACTGGAAACGGGAGCGGATCGAACTGCTGGAGTCAATGACAATGCCCACGCGCAGGGGCAGATTGATCTGCTGATGGAAGGAGTTCACGCGCTCCGGGGCCTTTTGGTCGTCAAGCAGAGCGAAGTCACTCTGGTTGAGGTTTGAAATGTAGTGCCCATGCCTGTCGGTAACGGTGAAGATGAGGCTGACCTCGTTGACGGGGATCCTGAGCGTGGGCGTGCCGACGTCGGCGGGCGCCGCGCCCGGCTGCGCGGGTTGCGCGGCGTGTGGAGCAGGCGGAGCTGCGGCGTTTTGCGCGGGTTGCTGAGCAAGCGCCGCGGCACAGGGGAGGGCAGCCGCCAGCGCGACGGATAAAAGGCGCCGCAGCAGCGGATCTGAACTTGGCTGAGGCTTAGAAAGCTGATTGTTCATCACGGTCTTATTTTACCAATCGATGTGCCTGGTGGCGCACTCACGGGGGTTACCTCCGGAATGCCTCCGCAGAGCCAGGAAGCTGAGCTTTCGGAAGCCTCCTGCTGATTAGATGGATTCCAGGCGGAAAAGGAAAGCAGTCAACTCATCGGGCAGCGGCGCCTCGAGTTGGAGCGGCTTGCCCGTGAGAGGGTGCAGGAAATCGAGTTTCGCCGCGTGGAGAAAGTTGCGCTCCAGCCTCAGCCGCTCCGGCTCGGCCATTTGGCGCACGGATCCCGCTTCACGCACTTCCGGTTGCGCGGTCAACTGCGCCGCGGCGCCGTAAAGCGTGTCACCCACTACAGGATGGCCGATGGAGGCCATGTGTACGCGGATCTGGTGGGTGCGGCCGGTTTCGATGCGCACGCGGAGCAAAGTGAATTTGCCGAAGCGGGTGGTCAAGCGCCGCACCACTTCGTAGTGCGAGATGGCGGAGCGGGCGTTGTGGCAAGGCCGCGTGGTCATGCGCGTGCGCCGCACGGGATCGCGGCTGACGGCGGCGGTGATGGCGCCTTTTTCGCGCGCCACAGCGCCGTGCACCAGCGCGAGATAGGTTTTTTGCACGTGGCGGCCGGCAAACATGGCGCCCAGAGCCGCGTGGGCGCGATCGTTCTTGGCCGCCACGATCAGTCCGCTGGTGTTTTTGTCGAGCCGGTGCACGATGCCGGGACGCAGTTCGCCGCCTGTGGAGGAGAGCGTATTGAAGCGATGAAGCAGCGCATTTACCAGCGTTCCCCGGCTGCGCGCGGCATCGTTCCGGCCCGAGCCTGCGTGCACCATCATGCCCGCCGGCTTATTCACCACGGCCAGGTCGGCGTCTTCATAGACCACATCGAGCGGAATCGCTTCAGGTACGGCCTTGAGCGGGGTGGGATGCGGCTCGCCGGTGATCTGAATTTGCTCGCCGCCGCGCAGCTTGAACGAGGGCTTCTCGCGGCCGCCATTGACCAGCACGTCGCCCTGATCCAGAAGCAACTGCACGCGCGAGCGGCTTACGCCGTCGAGTTGCGCGGCGAGAAATTGGTCGAGGCGCCGGCCATGCGCTTCGGCGGGCACGGCGATGGTGCGCTGGGCGCTCATGCGACGCCTTGGCTTTCGCCGACGGGCGCGGCTTGGCGGTTGGCGTGCGGCGCGCCTTTGCGTTCGCGCAGGACCAGCGCACCGGCGAGCACGAGAAATACTGCGGCGATCTGCGGTCCGTCGATTGCGCCATGGAAGAGCGAGCCACGGCCCACCCAATCGCGCCACATCTCGGTGAAGAAAATGGCCACTCCGGCTCCCATCAGCCAGAGGCCGGCCACGTCGCCCTGGCGCCGCTCGAGGGGCAGCCAGACCCACAGCAGAATGGCCAGCGCGAGGAAAGCGAGGGCCGCGTAGGCTTGCACGGGATGCAATGGAACGCCCAGCGGCGCGCCGCTCCAGATAGCGGCCAGCGGGTTGGTGTAGGTGACGGCCCAGCGGACGCCGGGTCCGGCGTCGACGCCGTAGCCCGAGCCGGCGGCGAGCTCGCCCAGTTGCTCGAAGGCCAGGCCCAGGGCGAGTGGGGCGGCGAGCGCGTCGGCCGTGGCGCGGAAAGAAAGGCCGCTGCGGCGGGCATACCACGCCGCGCAGGCGGCGCCCGCTAGTGCGCCCACGCAGGCCAGCAGGGGATGATGGACCATCGCCAGCCCCAGCAGCCATGCGGGATGGAGGCGCAAGGCACTCCAGTTGACGACGACCAAAAGCAGCCGTGCTGCGGCCAGCGCGGCGAACAAGCTCAGGATCGAGAGGTTCCACACTTTGGCGGCGTCCACGCCGGCGATGCGGGCGGTGCGCTGGGACAGAGCGAGCGCCAGCAACACGCCCATCGCGGTGACTACGCCGTAGGACGGAATCAGAATCGATCCGATGTGAAAGAGGGCCGGATACACCTGTTTCAGAATAAGGGATTTGGCTGCCAGGCGCAGGAGTTGCGGCGGGCAGACCGAGAAGTAGAACCCGGCCCGCGGGGCCGTGAGCGATGCGCCGGTGAACCCGTCCTAAGACGGTGGAGCTCCCCGCGGTTCCTTAGGCATTCCGGACTGGCGGACACAGCACACAGAACCGATGATCGAGTAGAGCCCCTGTTCGTTGAATGTAGGTTCAACCAGCGTTGACCACCCACCTGCTTTGCAGGCCGGTTTCTATAGCGGATAGTAGGGGTACGCGCGTGGAATTGCAAGTCTTGTGCAAGACGGGCAAGTTGTGGTACGTTTTTGCGCCTCGCTTTTGGGGACGGGCCGGGCTGCGCGTGATATTGCAGTGGCGCGCGGCCCCGAACATGCTGATCGGCTGCTGCCCCCGTACGATTTCGGCGGCCATTTGCATCCGCCGCCGAATAAATCAAGGCGATGGGTGGGGCGGTGCCGCTGAGCTTGTTTGCGAAGTGAGAGGGTCTAGAATCGCTTTGGCGTGGTGATGGCAGTTTGCTGAAAAGCAACCGCGGATCCTTCTGCTCCGCTTGCCGCAAAGGACGCGGCAGACTCCGCTCAGGATGACATCTCTTGGCGTAGACATTGAGGGAAGAAAAGTGACGCTCTACGGTGTTGTTCCTTCTGGAAAGTCCAAGATCCAGGCGTGAACCTTCTCACAAGCAGTAACGTAGTCAGGATTGTCCGCTTTAATGTCGGCCATAGATTTCGTTTCGATGTGCCGAGCTTGCCAGTCGGGGGTCGCTTTTCCCACGGTTTTCTTCAAACATGCTTCCAAGTCTTGCTTCCACTGCGCCTGGGCGTCACAGGGCTTCTGTATGTTTGTTAGTTTCTGTCGGGCTGTTGATGTTGGTAGTTTCACGCTCCCGTCAGGCTGCAGGTCCTCATCTGAAACAGCAAGCCACGGAATGCCCAGCTTTGATGCGATTGATGCGAACGCTGGAAGCTGCCCGACGTCACCCGTGCGAATGATCGAGATGCTCCTGCCCTCAAGATCTAAATTTGCATGCTTCTTCAAATAGGAGCGCAGGGCAAAGACGTCATCTTGGCCTTCAACAAGAACGGCCTTTTGCGCAAAGAGCATTTCATGCGCGCCACGTTCGTCGATGCGCTCTTGAAACTTCGGGGCCTCCTCGATCTGCGTTGTCGAGATGCAGCAAACTGTAACCGTGTTTCCGTTTCGGGTGAGCCGAACTATACTCTGGCCTCCCGAGAAGTTTACGAAGTTGGGGGAGTGGGTCGCGGCCAGGACGGTCCAGCCAGCCGTAGCCAGCCGCTCGAGAACGTCCCGAAGTTTCCTTGTAAGGTGGGGATGTAGAAACGATTCTGGCTCCTCGAAAAGCAGGACGACGCGGGAGTTGATTTCGTCCGGGTACTGTGAGAGAACGTCAAGTGCTGCGATACGAACAAGGCTTTGCCAACCATCGCCCATCTTCTCCAGAGGCGTTGTTACCCCGCCTGCGTCGGCAGCAAACGAAAGCGCGAGCTGACTTGCGAGCCATTCCTCAATGGCGCTAATGTCCGGCTTGAGGTCAAAGAGAGCCTGACGGCCAACGTATAAGGACAACGTTTCCTGCAGTTTTGGCTTCATATCGTCGCGCCAAAACGGAAACTCCTGCATTGCGCGTGAAAAGAACTCATGGACCTTGTGAATTGTTTCCGGCATCACTTGCTTTTTGCCGTTGTAATCAAAGTTCCATTTAGCATCAAAGAACCGACGCGAGAGCAGCTTCGCTAGCCGCTGCAGCGGACCTGTCTTCCACTGGTAGAGCGAAACGAAAAGATTGGACGGCTTCAAGAGCCATACGTCAGGCTTGTAGTCGCTGATATCAGACCATCGCGCGTTTTTCATGCGGTAGAACAGCTTGTGTTCCTTCCACTCGTCTTTCGCTTTACCCTGCAGGGGGACGGATACTGGAATGGTTATAGGCCGCCCGTCTTTGTCAATCAGTCGCGTTTGATGGGAATACCTGTCGTTCTTTTCTATATGGCCAGTTAAACAAGCCCCGTAAACGAGCGTAGGGTCTCCGTAGCCGCCTCTCACTGCGGGTAGGGCCTTTTCAGTCGCGGCACTGAAAGCCATCTTGATTTCGAATTCGTCTGAACAGGAGTCGCTCGAGGAATGGTGAAAATCGTATTTTTCGGGGTTGTAGTTGTAAGAGCTGGGGCCCTCGAGGACGAGGGCGATAGCATCCAAGATCGTTGACTTACCTGAGTTGTTAGCACCGATCAGAACGTTGAGGCACTTGGACGGAAGCTCCAAATCGACACTTTGCAGGCCGCGGAAATTTCTTATTTCTAGTCGCTTAAATTCAAACTCGATGGGCATGGTGGCGCTCCCATGCAAGGATTATGCGCCAAATTCGGCTTCGAAGCGTCAAATACGCTTGCTAGTGCCATGACCTTGTGATTTGGTTGCGTGCGGGTTAGTACCACCGGCCTGGGGCGGCGGCACAGACGAAACGTGGCGGAGCGCGAGCCTGACTGACCGACAAGAGCGCGCCCCGATTGAATCACCTTGCAGTGATTCAATCGTGGCGAGTGTGTTGGCCGGTTGCCGCTCTTACGCTTTGGGCGATTTCGCAAGCGGAGGGGCTGCATCCGCCGGCATGGATGGAGTGACAGACGCGCTGGGACCGGCTGACGCTCCGGGACCGACTTTCTGCATCAGCAACGCACCCAGCCCTTCGAGGACGCCGCCGACTGAGCCGCCGCCTCCGGTGACGAGCGTGCTCGGCATGAACGGGACATTGCTCCTGGAAAGGGCCTCGACGGCGTTGACCAGTGCAGTGGCTCCCTGGCCGAGTGCCGCAACCTGCTTTTGATAGGCCTCAGCACGGGCCAAACCGACAGCCCGGACCTGCGCGCCCTGGGCCGTGCCTGTCCGCTCAATGTAGGTGGCCTCGCCGTCGGCTTCTGCCTTGCGGGCCTCGGCATTGTTCTTCTTGATGTCGACGCCCACCGCGGATTGCGCGAGCTGAGCCTGCATGTCCGCGGTCCCACGGGCCTTCTCGGTCTCAATGCGCTGGTCCTGCGCCTGGCGCTGCATCTTGAAGGTTTCCACCTGCTGGTGCGCGACCTCGCGTTCGGTGAGCACCGTGACCAGTGCTGCCGGGTAGACCACGTCCTGGATGTAGACGCCGCGGGTTTCGATTTCGTATTCGGCGAGCTTCCTTTGGATGTAGGCGAATGCCTCCTCCTGGACAATCTGGCGAGTCTGGATGAACTTGATGGCTTCCATGCCGCCGATCTTGTCGCGGAAGAGGTTGCCCACGGCCGCCTGCAGGACCTCGTTCACCAGATTCTCCATGGAGCCGACCATGGAAATCACCCGAGGGGCTTTGGTGTCGGGAACGTGGATGAGGACCTGGAGGTCAATGGAGAAGACAAAGCCCTCATTGCTTTTGGCGATGATGGGTTCAAGCCGCGCGTCGAGCCCATGGGCTCCGGTGACGTCCTTGGCCCAGTCGAGCTTGAGGATTGCGGTAAGGACCACCTTGGCGTCGTAGATGCGCGGGTTGATGGGGTATTTGCCGGTTCTCAAAGCCTCCTGCCAGATGCCTTGATGGCCGGGCCGCACCAGACTGCCGAATTTGAACCCGATGCCTGAAGTGTCCTGGGTCGGTAGGCCAACGTAGGCCTTGATTACGGCAACCTGGCCCTGTTCGACGACCAGCATCGGAACCTGCTCCACGCGCACCAGAAACGGATTGAGGTTGAAGGCGCCGTAGAGAAGCGGATCGTGCTGCAGGCCGATCTTGCCCCCGGCATCGAGGAATTGCTGGAAATCCTGGAAGTTGTTGTGCAGGGTGTTCTTGCTGCCGAGGATGGCGGCGATGAGCTGGAAATCGGTAGTGCCGGCGTTCTTTTCGAGCTCTTCGACATCGTCGAATCCTCCCAGCCTGTTGGCGATGGCGCCGGCGGGCAGCGGTTGGCCTTCGAGGGCGGTTACGATGCCGATCATGTCGACGACTTTGCCGCTTTCGGCCGGCCGGGGCGAAATCCGCGTGACTTCGAGTTGCCGTTCCTCCAACCCGAAAGCTTCGTAGGTGAGCCTGCCTTTTTCTTCGGCCAGCTTGCGGTATGCGTCGGTGATGGGAACGCCGAAGACAGATGGCTTGGTGATGACCAGGAAGGCCACAGGATGGATGGGGGCCAGCATGCCGGGAGAGAGAACCGGCCTTTGCACGCCCTTTTGGCCGCCGTTGGCGACGAAGTTTGAGACGTCAGTGAAGTTGCCAAACTCGGCTTTGTAGACACCCGACTTTGCGCCAATGGGTGTCGCATCGCCCACTTGCGCGATGACCACGCCGATTTGACCCGCGGGGACCTGCACCCAGGGATGCTTGGCCACCGCGTAAATCAGGCAGAACTTGAAGCGAAGGCCGGGCATGAGCAACTCGGCTTGGTAGCCGGCTTCGCCTTTGAAAGCCACCGGGTTGCTGCCGGGCAATTTCGCGCCAAACCGCTTGCGGACCAAGCCGACTTGCGTTGGGCCGATGCTGTATATCGACTTAAGAATGAGGACGATCAGCAGCAGCACCAAGATGCCAATCACCAGATCCATGAGACCCAGACTGAATGCGGAACCCTCGAACATGTTTCCTCCCTTGATCCGGATTGAGCCGGACCTCAGACCTCTGTTTCGGGGTACGTCCCAGCATACTCCTGTCGGGAGAGACTCGCGTGAATGCGGCTGTCTGAACGGGATCGCGGGAGGGTAAGCTGCTGCGTTTCGCTCTTGGCGCAGCAGTCACAGGATTGGGTCTGTCAGCGGCGTTGCTTCCCGCGGTGCTCGGCCAGGTCTCTGACCACTAAGTTTTGTACCAAATGGGGTGCCCCAAGTCCCGATTTTGGGACCTGGGATTGACAATCGCTAGGTTCGAGATCACAAGGTCAGAGACCTATGTTCGCGCTTTGGCGGGCTTGGCGGGGCGGGCGGCGCGGCGTTTCTTTGGCGCGGTAGCAGCATTCGGCGCGGGCTGTTCGGCGCGGGGAGCGCGGAAGCGCAGGCCGTTGAGCGAGTTCTCGCCCATGGCATGCAGGCGGAGGAAGTTGGTTGAGCCGGACTTGGTGCGCGTGCCAGCCACAATGGCGATGACCTCGCGCTGGCGGACGTAGCCGCCTTTCTCGAGCAGGGATTCCGCGCAATCCACCAGGGCTTCGGTCGAGTTGATCTTGGGACAGCGGATGGGCGTGGTGCCCCACAGCAGGTTGAGGCGATTGACAGTGGCCGCGACGGGGCTGAGCGCGAAGATGGGCGCCATGGGGTGGTATTTGGAGAGCTGGCGCGCGGTCGAGCCGGACTCGGTGAAGAGGGCGATGCCGCGCAGGTTGAGATCGTCGGCGGCATGGGCCGCAGCTTCACAGATGGTTTCGGCGATGGAGAGGTGACTGCGGCGCTCGCGCGGCTGGGTTTCGAGGCTTTCCTTGATGTGACGCTCGGTTTCCGAGACGATGCGCGCCATCATTTCCACCGACTCGACCGGGTATTTGCCGATGGCCGACTCGCCGGAGAGCATGACGGCGTCGGTGCCGTCGTAGATGGCGTTGGCCACGTCGGAGACCTCTGCGCGCGTGGGCCTCGGGTTCTCGATCATCGATTCCAGCATCTGCGTGGCTGTAATCACCGGCTTGGAGTATTCGGCGGCGCGGCGGATGATGTGCTTCTGGATGGCGGGAACCTGCTCCAGCGGCACTTCCACGCCCAGATCGCCGCGCGCCACCATGATGCCGTCGGAGACCTCGAGGATGGCGTCGAGATGCTCGACGGCCTGGGGCTTTTCCAGCTTGGCGATGATCCAGGTATCGGCGCCGTGCGCGGTCACGCGATTGCGCACCAGGGTCACATCCTCGGCGGTGCGAACGAAGGAGACGGCGATGGCGTCGATGCCGTGATGGAGCGCGAATTCGCTCAGAGGGAAAGGTGCGTGGGTTCCGGTTCAGAGGGGTCCGCTAGCGATGGATTCTGGCGCTCCCAGAAGAGAACGCCGTTCAGCTCCGCGCCCAGCAAAACGCTGAACGACGTGATGTAAAGCCATACCAAAGTTGCGATGCCCGCCGCGAAAGACCCGTAGAGTCGGGTGTAACTGCCGACGCTGGTGACGTACCAGCCGTAGGCGAGCGTGGCCGGAAACCAGATGAGGGCGCCGGCGATGGCGCCGGGCGCGACCCAGAGCCAGCTTTCCGTGCGCCGGGTGCCGAAATGGTAAAGGGCGGCGAGGACGGCGAGAACCGCCAGGAATGTGACCGACCAGCGGACCCCGCGCCAGAAGAAGATGACGAAGTGGCGCAACTCATGGCCGGCGTTATCGATCATCCAGTGTTCGATCTGGTGGCCAAAGACGATGGCAGTTGAGGCCAGCGACAGCGGAATCAGCACAATGAATACCAGCAGCAGGGCGCGCACGCGGCGTCCCCAGAAGGTCCAGCTTTCGGGCGGCAGCCGGTAGGCGCGGCGGAACCCCTCCATAAGCGAGAGCATAACGCCGAGGCCCGCAAAAAGGCAGAGGCAGGCGGTGGAGAGAACCAACTGCCCGGAGTTGAGGTGGTGCGCGAGGATGGAGGACTGGACGAGATCGAGCGTGTCGGCGGGCAGAAACTGCTCGAGCACGCCGCGCGTCTGGCCGACCAGCGTCGGTCCCTCCTCCACCTGAGCCACCAGGGTGGTGAGAACCAGGAGGGCGGGAAAGAACATGAGCATTCCGGAGTAAGCGGCGGCCTTTGCCGTATTGACCACGTCGTGGGCAAGGGCCTGCAAAATTGCTTTCCGGATTCTGGCAAAGTAGCTGGTCATTTGAGTTCCATGCCAGAGTAGAGCATTTGGCAAGGTTTAGGCGACAAGTGCACGGAAAAATGGGACATCGTAGCCGTCCCCTCAATCGCCCGAACTTTCTTCACCGGGCTGCGATTGAGGCTCTTCGCGCGCCGGGGCCGTCTGCGCTTCGGCGGCGCTTTGAATTCCGCATGCAGCGGTTCTTACAGCGTGTCTCAAAAATGGTTGCGTCGATTTCCGTTGTCATCCCTCAGGGGCTAAAGCCCGCGTATTTTCCTGCATGTTTCGGCCCGGCTAAAGCCGTGCCCTTGTTACAAAACCATTTTTGAAACACGCTCTATCGAGTTTGGTGAGCGCGCACGATGTCGAGGAACAACTGTTGCACGCGCGAATCGGCGGTCATCTCGGGGTGGAAGGTGGCGGCGAGCAGATGACCCTGGCGCACCAGGGTGGGGAAGCCATCGCGGCGCGCAAGCACCTGAACCCCCTCGCCCACGCGGGCGATGCGCGGCGAGCGGATGAAGACCATCTCCAGTGGGCCGCCGGGCAGCTCGGTGGGGAGGGTCAGGATGGTGGAGTCGATCTGGCGTCCGTAGGCGTTGCGCTCCACCGTAGCGTCGAGCACGCCCAGGCTGCGCTGCTTGGGGTGGAGCACTTCGCGCGCCAGCAGGATGACGCCGGCGCAGGTGGCGAAGCAGGGCATGGTAGAAGCAAACTTGCCGAGCGCGTCGAAAAAATTGCTCTTCTCCAAAAACTTGAGCATGGTGGTGGATTCGCCGCCGGGCAGCACGAGGCCGTCGAGACCGCTGAGTTCCAGAGGCTTGCGCACCAGGACCGTATACGCCCCGGCGCTCTTGAAGGCGCGCGCATGCGCCTCGTAGTCGCCCTGCAGGGCGAGCACGCCGATGGTGAGGGATTTGCTGTTCGCGGCGCTCTGGTGCGCCGCAGGGGCTGCCTTGGTTGCCATCGCTTGCCTGCTTCTTATGATAATGAGATTCCGCGAGACACGGTAAAGATGCGCGCTGGCAGCGCGGAACGCGGCCATGTATGCTCACCTCATGCACGAGGGCGATTCCCCAGCCGCCGGCACCTTGAACCAGCTTGAACACGCAGCTTCGTCGTATCTGCGTTCGGCGCGCCATCAGCCGGTGCGCTGGCAGGCGTGGGGCGAGGCCGCGTTTGAGCTCGCGCGGGCCGAAGATAAGCCCATCCTGCTCGACATCGGCGCGGTGTGGTGCCACTGGTGCCACGTCATGGACCGCGAGTCCTACGAGGATCCGGAGATCGCCGCGCTCATCAATGAGCATTTTGTGGCCGTGAAGGTGGACCGCGACGAGCGGCCGGATGTGGATGCGCGCTACCAGGCGGCGGTCGCGGCGATCAGCGGGCAGGGCGGATGGCCGCTGACGGCGTTTCTGACTCCCGATGGGCGGCCGTATTTCGGCGGCACGTACATTCCCCGCGACGACCGTTACGGGCGGCCGGGGATGGGGCGCGTGTTGCTGGCCATGGCCCAGGTGTGGCGCGAACAACGCAACGAAGCGCTGGAGACAGCCGGCAGCGTGATGGCCGCCATCGAGCACAACGAGAGCTTTTCCGGGCGCGGCGGCGTGTTGGCTTTAGAGCTTGTGGACAAAATTGCCAACTCGATCGTGGCGCAGTTCGATCCGCGCAACGGCGGCTTCGGTTCGCAGCCCAAGTTCCCTCATCCGGCGGCGCTGGATCTATTGCTTCAGGTGGCTGTGAGCCGCGGCAATGCCGGAGCCCGCGAGGCCTTTACTACGACGCTCGAAAAAATGGCCCGCGGCGGCGTCTACGACCAGCTTGCCGGCGGATTTCACCGCTACAGCGTGGACGAGCGCTGGGTGGTGCCTCACTTTGAGAAGATGCTCTACGACAATACGGGGCTGCTGCGCAATTTCGTGCACGGCTATCAGAGCTTTGTCCGCGAGGATTTTCTTGCGACGGCGCGCGAGATTGTGGCGTGGCTCGACGCGACGATGACGGACCGCGAGCGCGGCGGATTTTATGCGTCGCAGGACGCCGATGTGGGACTGGACGACGACGGCGACTACTTTACCTGGACGCTCGGCGAAGCCCGCGCGGTTCTCGATCCCGCCGAACTTGAGTTCGCGGCAAAGTATTGGGATATCGGCGAACTGGGCGACATGCACCACAACCCGGCCAAGAACGTGCTGCACGTGAGGCAGCCGCTGGCCGAGATAGCCGCACAGTCCGGCGTGAGCGAAGAGTCTTTGCGCACGCTGCGCGACTCGGCCCGCGCCAAGCTGCTTGCCGCGCGGGCAAAACGGCCTACGCCGTTTATCGACCGCACGCTCTACACGGGTTGGAACGCGATGGGGGTGACGGCGTACCTGGAAGCCGCGCGCGTGCTGCGGCTGGACGGGGCGCGGGAGTTTGCGCTGCGCACGCTCGACCGGCTGCTCGACGAGGCCTGGGGTGGAAGGACAACGCTAAGGCACGTGATCGCTTACCCTGACGGACCGGCGCCGCGTGAGAGCGCTCCCGGTACGCTCGACGATTACGCGCTCACCGTGAACGCCTGCATCGACGGGTGGCTGGCGAGCGGGGAGATGAAGTTCTATCGCGCGGCGGTCAAGCTGGCCGACGCCATGATCGAGCAGTTTCACGACGCTTCCGGCGGCGGATTCTTCGACACTTCAGCGCCGCTGAACGACGAGCCGGCGGAGATCCCGCTGGGTGCATTGACGGCGCGGCGCAAGCCGCTGCAGGATGCGCCCACGCCGGCCGGAAACCCCACCGCCGCCACGGCCCTGCTGCGCCTGGAAGCGCTAAGCGGGCGCAAGGAGTACCGCGAGATCGCAGAGGAGACGCTGGCTAGTTTTGCGGGGATTGTGGAACACTTCGGCTTGTATGCCGGCAGCTACGGCCTGGCGGCCGAACGGCACCTTCTCGATCCGGTGCAGATTGCCATTATCGGTTCGGGGCCCGAAGCCGAGCGCCTGGAAGCACTGGCTGTTGCGCGATTCGCCGTGAACAAGACGGTGGTGCGCATCGATCCCGCGCGGCTTGTGCCCGGCGGGCTTCCTGAAGCGCTGGCCGAGACGCTGCTGCAGGTTCCACGGCCCGCGGGGGCAGGAGCTTGGGCATTGGTCTGCCGCGGGCGCACGTGCCTTCCGCCGGTCGCGGACGAGGAAGCTCTGCTCCGCGCACTGGAATCGGCCTGACAGCACGAGCGCGGCGCGCACGCTACTCGCCAATGAAGGGGTTTGACTCCTGCGGCTTGAGGGTGGTTGGATCGGGCGCCGGCGGCGATTCGGATTCGGCATGGCTGCGTACGGGCGCGCCTGCCGGTGGATTTTCTCCGCCCTCGGTCGTAAATGTGGTGAAGACGCGGTAGGGATCGCCGGGCAGGAAGCGATGTTCTTCCAGCGCCAGACGAACGCGGCGCTGGAACTCGCGCACGGGGCCGAACTGCTGGGTCGCCCGGGTCTTGAAGACGACGGGGAAAATGACCTGCGAGCCTTTGACCGCGTCCACGCCCAGGATTTGCGGGTCCTGGAGAAACACGTTCTTGAATTCGGCGCTGTTCCGGACTTCCATGGCAATCTCGTTCAGCAGCTTCGTCACTTCGTCTGGATTGGCGGAGAAGTCGACGCTGACGTTGACCGTGGCCACGGTGAAGCCGGCGCTCAGGTTGGCCACGGTGGTGATCTGCGAGTTGGGGATAACGTAAAGGGTTCCGTCGGGGTCGCGCACGGTAGTTCTGCGGAGGGTCAGCGCCTCGACAACCCCGCTCACTCCGGCCACGCGGACCGTGTCGCCCACGCTAAACTGTCCCTCCACCAGAATCAGGAAGCCGTTGAACATATCCTTGACGATGTTTTGCGCGGCCAGCCCGATGGCGATGCCGGCGACTCCGGCCGAGGCCAGAAGGGGCGCGAGGTTGAAGCCCATGGCGTCAAGGAATTGCAGGCCGGCAATAAGGCCGATGATGGCCAGCCCCGTGGCCCGGATAACCCCGACCATCGTCTTCACTTCGGCAAGGCGTCCCGGACCGGCCCCACTTTGCTCGGCCATTCGCGTCATGTGGAAGGTGACGAGCCGCAGTAACCGGCTGAGAATCAATGCAATGATGGCAACAACGATCAGGCGGGGAAGTTTGGTGTGGAGAAACTCCTGGCTGTCGCCGATCCACTCGTCCAGTACCCGGCCCAGGAACCGATCCTCGCGGAACCAGCCCCAGCGCATGGCGAGGAAAATGTGTGCCGCTATGGAAGAAAAAAACATGCTCAAACTCCTATTACTAGACTAGACTGTGCGCAGGAGCGGCCGGAACCCCGATCGACGCGTCCGGCCGAATCCGGCGGGTGTGGTGAGGTCGATGAAACAAATCGGGTGCGGCTTCGCGGCAAGGTCCGTGTGCCCGAGATGGGGCCTGCCAGGATGGCTTTGCGCACTGGCAGCCGTTGCTGCGCTGGCCGGGGCGGCTGGCGCGGGGATGCTGCGCAGTCATGCGCAAACGGCGTCTCCGCCGCCTGCGTTGAATCCTAGTGAAAGTGTATCCGCACAAGCTTCCGCTGCCGCGCGGCAGGACCAGCAGCAAGCCGAGGCGGCTGAAGAAGCGAGCAGGCGGGAGATCGCCAGCGAATGCGCCGACCTGCTGAAGATGGCGACGGTCCTGAAAACCGAAGTCGACAAGTCCACCAAAGACACTCTTTCCGTGACGGTGGTTCGCAAGGCCAATGAGATTGAGCAGTTCGCCCGCCAGCTCAGAGGTGGGGCCGGCAAGAATTGAGGCAAACCATGCCACGACTTGCCAGAACATGCAACATGCGGCAAGCGGAACGCGCCTTCGCGGAGGGTCGGCCCGGCTGCGTGAACCGAAGGCTGCGCGCATGCCTCGGGCTGGCTCTGGTTCTGGCGCTTGCCTGCGTCCCGGCGGGCCGTTCCCAGGCGCCCGGCTGGAACCATGGAACCCAGGAACCCGTGCGCCCCGACAAACCGATACAAGCGGGTGTGGAGTCGCCGGATGACGATCGCCGCACGACGACGATGACGGAAAGCCAACTGCGCGAGCTGAACCAGGAGCGGCAAAAGCAGATGGTTGCCGATGCGAACAAACTGCTCAAGCTTGCCAGGGAGTTGAATGACGAGATCTCTGCCGCGAATAGAGGCACATTGACGCCGGACCAGCTGCGCAAGATCGCCGAAATTGAGAAGCTGGCGCGCAGCGTGAAGGAAAGGATGACCATTGGCGTAGGACAACCAGAGCTTCTCGCCCCGCCGCCGGTTTACAACATTCCGTGAAGGAACCCGGCATCGGCGCCAAATGGGTCTGAGACGGGGCAAGGCGGAAGAGAGCGTTTGGGCCCTGAGGGGCGAACTCGCATCTCACCATCTCACAAATTGCTACAATCAAACTAGGAAGCATCCGGAAAGCTTTGGGGGTCGACCGGAATGGAAGTGGCAATCTCCAGCACCCGTGCGGCCGGAACAAATTCGGCCTCGGAGGAGCTGACCGCACAATACATGGTGGAAATCTACCGGCTGATGTTTCTCTCCCGCTCGGTGGACAACCGCGAAATCCTTCTCAAACGCCAGCAGAAGATTTTCTTCCAGATCTCGTGCGCCGGCCATGAGGCGTTGCAAGTGGGCGCAGCGCTGGCTCTGCGCCCCGGCTACGACTGGTTCTTCCCTTACTATCGCGACCGCGCGCTTTGCCTGGCCCTGGGCGTTACCCCGTATGACATGATGCTGCAAGCCGTGGGCGCGGCCACCGATCCGGCCAGCGGCGGGCGGCAGATGCCCACCCATTGGAGCAGCCGTCCGCTGCACATCGTCAGCGGCTCTTCCGCGACGGCGACGCAGTTACTCCACGCGGTGGGCTGCGCCGAGGCCGGCCTGTTCTTCAGCCGCAACCCCGGAGCAGCGGCCAAGGCGGAGGGCGACTATCGCGCCTTTCGCGATGTGGATTTTCACGGCGACGAGGTGGCGCTGGCCTGCGTGGGCGAGGGATCGACCTCGCAGGGCGAGTTCTGGGAGGCGATCAATACCGCTTCCAATCAAAAGCTGCCGGTAATCTTCTGCGTGGAAGACAACGGCTATGCCATCAGCGTTCCCGTCGAGGTGAACACGCCGGGAGGGAACATCTCGCGGCTGGTCAAGAACTTTCCCAACTTCCATTTCGCCGAAGTGGACGGAAACGACCCTGTGGTCAGCCTGCGGGCCTTTCAAGAGGCGGCGGCGCACTGCCGCGCCGGACGCGGGCCGGCGCTGGTGCATGGCCATTGCGTGCGGCTCTACTCTCATTCCCTTTCCGACGACGATAAGAACTACCGTTCCGCGGCCGAGCGGGAGACGGATGCGTTGCGCGATCCCATTGCGCAGATGCGGACGCGGCTGATCGGCGAAGGGATTCTTACGGACGCGGAACTGGAAGAACTGGAGCAGAGCCTGGAACGCGAAGCTGCCGAGGCCGCCGAACGCGGGCTGGAAGCGCCACTGCCCGAAGTGGAGGGAATTACCGCGCACGTGTATTCCGAGGATCTCGATCCTACGAACGCGGCCTTTGCCACGGAAAAGGTGCAACTCCCCGCAACAGCGAACGGGTCCGCCGCAGGGGCCGCGCAAAAGGCCGCGGTTCAACGGACCATGGCCGACCTGATCAATGCCTGCTTGCGCGACGAGATGCGCCGCGACCCGCGCATCGTGATCTACGGCGAGGATGTTGCGGACGCCAGCCGTGCTGAAGCCCTGGCAGAGGCGAAGGGCAAAGGCGGAGTCTTCAAGCTGACCGCGGGATTGCAAGCCGAGTTCGGATCGGAGCGCGTCTTTAACTCTCCGCTGGCCGAGGCCAATATCGTCGGCCGCGCCGTGGGGTACGCGCTGCGGGGTATGAAGCCGGTGGTGGAAATTCAATTTTTCGATTACATTTGGCCGGCTATGCACCAGATTCGTAATGAGTTGTCGGTTCTGAGATGGCGCTCGAACGGCGTGTGGGCCGCGCCAGTCGTCATCCGCGCGCCCATCGGCGGCTACCTGACCGGGGGCGGCATCTACCACTCTCAATGCGGCGAAAGCATCTTCACGCACAATCCGGGTCTGCGCGTCGTCTTCCCCTCGAACGCGCTCGATGCCAACGGCTTGCTGCGCACGGCCATCCGCTGCGACGATCCGGTGTTGTTTCTCGAGCATAAGCGGCTTTACCGCGAGACGCATGGGCGTGCGGCGTATCCGGGGCCGGAGTTCGCCATCCCGTTCGGAAAGGCCAAGGTGGTTCGTCCCGGCACGGACATCACGCTGGTGACGTATGGAGCGCTGGTGCCGCGCGCACTGCAGGCCGCGCATCATGCCGAGCGCGATCACGGGATCGACACGGAGATTATCGACCTGCGCACGCTCAATCCGTACGACTGGGAGGCCATCGCGGAGTCAGTGCGCAAGACCAATCGCGTGATCGTGGCGCACGAGGACATGCTGAGCTGGGGTTACGGCGCGGAGATCGCGGCGCGCATCGCCGAGGAGCTGTTTGACGATCTGGACGCGCCGGTGCGCCGGATCGGGGCGATGGATACCTTTGTCGCCTACCAGCCGATTCTGGAAGATGCGATCCTGCCCCAGCCGGAGACGATCCTGAAGGCGCTTGTGGAACTGAAGGCGTATTGAAGTTCGCAGGGCGTTGTCAGCGATCCCGCAGCAGCGCGTTCACGGCCTCGGGCAGGGAATTGAAGCGCAGATCGGCCAGCCTGGCGGCCTCTTCGTCGCCGGATTTGCGTTGTTGAGGATGGCCCTCAATGAAAATGGTCCTCATGCCCAGGCGGCGGCCGAACTCGATGTCGGAGAACGAGTCGCCGATCATGACGCTGGTGGCGGCAGCGATTTGAGGAAACTGCGCCACGGCCTGCTCGAAAAGCCCCGGCAGCGGCTTGCGGCAGTTGCATTGCCCCTTGTCGTGTGGACAGATGAATAAGGCATCGACGCGCGCGCCCGCGCTGTCAAGCCGTCGCTGAAATGCCGTGTGCATGGCTTCCACATCCGCAACCGTGTAGAGTCCGCGCGCGATTCCGCGCTGGTTCGAGACAACAACCACTCGCATACCAGCTTCATTTAGCCGCCGCAGGGCCTCCGGCACGCCGGGCAGCACATGAAAATCCTCCCCACGCGTGACATATTGGCCCTCCGGCATCTTCTCGTTCAGGATGCCGTCGCGATCGAGAAACACGGTGCGGAGATTGCGCGCGATGGATGGATCAGCGGCGTTGCTCACGTCGTCATCATAACAACGCACGTGGGACTTACGGCGGTTCTCCTGCAGCTATGAGCCATTTCTGACCGTAATTAAGGTGGCTTTTTCTTGATGAAAAAGCCACTTGGCGATTGTGCCCTGGTCTACGCCTGCAGGAGACCCGCTATAGGGGTGCGTAAGCCGGGCGGCGCGAACCGAGGCTGCACTGCGCAACCGGGAAGATCCGAGCCGGCCGACGAGAGTAACGTGCGCATGAGGCGCGTTGCGCCGGACGCGGATACAATACTTGGATGGAGTTCCGCACCTATCGTATGCGCCGATTCGAGTCCTCAAGGCGCAACCGGATGCGCATCGCGGGCGAACCGGCATGAGGAACTTCCTGCGCCTGCTGCGCTATGGGCTGCCGTACACGCTGGAGTGGCTGCCGGGGGTGGTGCTTTCCGCGCTCGTCGGCATACTCGACACCTTTCGTGTTCTCCTCCTGCAACCGATCTTCGATCAGGTCCTCAGGCCAGACGCGCCCGAGGGCCCCATCCTTCTCGGTCTTACCAATAGCCGGTGGCACTTCGACCTCAGGAGCCTCATTCCCCATTTCTTGCACATCCATAATGCCTGGGATGTGGTGGCCTTTGCGCTGGTCGTGGCCACGGTTCTAAAGGGCCTCTGCGACTATCTGGGGAGTTATCTGGTGAATTACGCGGGCTTTGGGACAATTACCGACCTGCGCAATCACCTTTACGAAGTCACACTACGCCGCTCCTCTAGTTTCTTTCACAGGCATCCCACGGGCACCATTCTTTCTACGCTGATCAACGACGTAGACCGTGTGCAGATTTCGCTCAGTTCCGTTATCGGCGAATTCCTGCAGCAATTCTTCACGTTCGTTGCGGGACTGGTCCTGGTGATCAAGCTGGGTGGGTACCTCAGCTGGGCCCTTCTGCTGTTCATTCCGGTGGTCGCCACCTCGGCGCGCAGGATCGGCCGCGAAGTCCGCCGGCGCACCCGCACAGGCCAGGACAAGCTCGCCGAGATTCAGAACATCCTGCATGAGACGGTGACCGGCAACCGCATCGTGAAGTCGTTCAACACCGAGTTGTGGGAGGTTCTGCGCTTCAAGAGCGCCGCCAAGCGCCTGTTTCGCGCCAACCTGCGCAGCGTGCGGATTCAGTCCATCAGTTCGCCTCTCATGGACACCATTGGCGCGATCGCCATCGCCATGTTTCTGTTCATCGGGCGCAATGAGATTCGGCACGGCCACATGACCATGGGCCTGTTTGGCGCCTTCATTATCCTGCTCTTCAAGCTCTACGATCCGGTCCGCAAGTTCGCTTACTTCTACAACAGCTTCCAGTCGGCGATGGGCGCTTCGGCGTCGATCTTCGCGTTTTTTGATGCCGAGGACGACGTGAAAGAGCGGCCGCGCGCCATCCCGTTTACGCGTTTTCGGCAGGCAATCAAATTCGAGGATGTCGGGTTCTCTTACTCGACCGGCGAAGGCGAGCATCAGATTCTCCACAATGTCGACCTGGAGGTCAACGCCGGCGAGGTGCTTGCCGTTGTGGGGCCGAGCGGGGCCGGGAAATCTACGCTGGTCAACCTGATTCCACGGTTTTTCGATGTAACCTCCGGCCGCATTCTGATAGACGGCCACGATCTGCGCAATCTGACTCTTGGCTCGCTGCGGCGCCAGGTGGCGCAGGTGACGCAGGAAACGATTCTTTTCAATGACACGGTGCATAACAACATTGCGTATGGACAGCCCGACGCCAAGGCCGCGCTGGTGGAACAAGCTGCGCGCAACGCTCTGGCGCACGACTTCATCCTAAACATGCCGCTCGGCTACCGGACGACGATCGGCGAAAAAGGCTTTCGGCTCTCCGGCGGCGAACGCCAGCGCATCGCCATTGCCCGCGCGATCTTTAAGAATGCGCCCATCCTGATTCTGGACGAAGCCACATCGGCGCTGGACTCGGAGAGCGAGGCGCTGGTGCAGGAGGCGCTGGCCAACCTGATGCAGAACCGCACCGTGCTGGTGATTGCGCATCGCCTATCGACGATCCTCCGCGCCAACCGCATTGCGGTGCTCGAGTGCGGGCGCATTACGGCCATCGGCTCGCACGAGGAACTGCTCAACACCTCGCCCACCTATCAGAGGCTTTACCAGTTGCAGTTCATCGACATGCCCGAGACGGAGACGAACGGGGTCAACGGTCGGGATCATACGGCGATGTATCTGCCGTTTGACACGCGGGCCGCGTTCGCCGCAGGTTCGAAGGAGTAAGCATGGGGATTGCTTCGATGACGGGGTTTGCGCGGGCGCAGGTTCGCGTGCCGCTTGGCGGTGAGGACCAGCTCAGCTACACGCTCACGGTCAAAAGTGTGAATCACCGCTTCCTCGATTTGCAGTTCCGCCTGCCGCCCGGTCTCGACGCGCTGGAGATGGAACTGCGCAAACTGCTGAAGGAACATCTCGTTCGCGGCCACGTCGATTTGACTCTTTCCGTCGACCGCTGCTCACAAACAAAGGCCGGATACAATCGCGAGCTGATCTCCGGTTATCTTGCCGCCTTCGATGCGGCGCGCCGCGAGCACCGGCTGAAGGGCGAGCCGGACCTGAATATGGCGCTGCGGCTGCCCGGCGCCTTGCAGACCGAGGATCGCGGGAACAACGAGCTAACAGTGCTGGCAGCCAGCGTGCTGGAGCAGATCGTTCCACTGCTGGAGCAATTGAAGACCATGCGCGCCCGCGAGGGTGAGGCGCTGGAAGCCATTCTGCGCGGCACGCTCGACCGGCTTGCGGCAGCAACGGACAGCGTGACCGAGCTTCGCCCGGAGATCGAGCAGCGCTACCAGGAGCGCCTTGAGCAGCGCCTGGCCGCGGCCGTTGGGCCGGAGTTCAACCAGCAGCGGGTCCTTGAGGAAGCCGCCGTGCTGGTGGAACGCAGCGACATCACAGAGGAGTTGGCGCGCATGACGGCCCATATCGAGCACTTTCGCGCGCTGCTTTCGGCCGGCGGCGAGGCCGGCAAGAAGCTCGATTTCCTGCTGCAGGAGATGAGCCGGGAGGCGAACACGCTGCTCTCCAAGACCGGAGGGGTGAGCGGGAAGGGAATGCGCATCACCGAACTGGGGCTGGCCATGAAGGCCGAGATCGAGAAGGCGAGGGAGCAGGTTCAGAACGTGGAGTGAGGCGGAGATCAGGGAACAGGGAACAGGGAACAGAGAACAGGGAACAGGGAACAGGGAACAGGGAACAGAGAACAGAGAACAGAGAACAGAGAACAGAGAACAGAGAACAGACAGATGACTGCTGTTCACTGATTACTGAAGAAGGGATCACCGAATTTTGGCAGGAATACTCTTTATCATTTCGGCGCCGTCAGGCTCGGGCAAAAGCACCTTGGTGAGCGAGCTGCGCAAGCAGGTGAGCGGCGTCGATTTTGCCGTTTCATGGACGACACGCGCGCCGCGCGGATCAGAGGAGAACGGACGCGAGTATCAATTCACCACGCGCGAAGAATTCCTGCGCATGGTGGATGCGGGACTGTTTCTGGAATACGCTGAGGTCTTCGGGAAAGACCTTTACGGCACGCCCCGCCAGGCTCTCGACGATGCGCTGGCTACAGGTCACGACCTGATGCTGGACATCGACGTGCAGGGCGCGTCACAGGTGCGCGCCAAGATGCCCGAAGCCGTCGGCATCTTTGTTTTGCCGCCAAATCCCAAGGTACTGCGCACGCGCCTGCGCAACCGGAGCCGCGCGGAAGGCGTGGTGAACGAGGAGGAAGTGTTTCGCCGTCTCGGCCAGGCCCGCAGTGAGATTGAGAATTATCGCGAGTACGGCTATATTTTGGTCAATGACGTTCTCGACCGGGCGGTAGCGCAACTGGAAGCCATTGTGCTGGCAGAGCGGTTCTATCGCAATGGCGAAATGATCGCCTACCGTTCCCGCCGGGTGTTGGAGGTCGCCGCGGCCTGCCTGCAAACCAACTCGCAGGAGCGGCTTAAACCTGTGCTGGAAGCCTTCGGCATCGATGGCGCCTCCGGCCAGCAGCAACTTCCCTTTGGAGATGACTCCGATGACGATTGAGAAGAGTTTCGATTCCAACTACCGCAAGGTTCTGGTGGCCGCGCGCCGCGCCCGCCAGTTGCAGAACGGCTCTCAGGCGTTGATTCCCACGCGGTCGAACAAGGCTTGCCGCATAGCGCAGGAGGAGATCGACGCGGGCAAGATCTCTTACGTGAAAAACGAGGTCGAGGTCGCCAAGCCTCTGGTTGAAGGTCCCGCGATCCCCATCCTGCTCAGCTGAACGACAGGGGTCAGGGACCAGGTGTCAGGGGTCGGCAAGGCCGTCTTGAATGAGACTGTAGTTTTGCCCCGTCCCGGTTTTGAGAGCCGATGCTTTCTTTCTACCTTACTGATCCCTGACATCTGTTCACCGTCCACTGAACTACAATCGACATTATGAGAGTCATCGTGGGCGTCTCTGGAGGAATCGCTGCCTACAAAGCGGCGGAGCTGGTGCGCGCCCTGCAGCGCCAGGCGGTGGAAGTGCACGTGGCGATGACCGCGTCGGCGCAGCGGTTTGTGCAGCCGCTCACCTTTGCCGCGCTCACCGGCCACAGGGTCATCACAAGCCTTTGGGATGAAGGCGATCCCGGCGCGGCTGCACCGGAGCAAAACGGCATTGACCACATCGCCGAGGCGCAATGGGCCGACGCGCTGGTCGTTGCTCCCGCCACGGCGAATATTCTGGCCAAGTTTGCGCACGGCATCGCCGACGATTTTCTTTCCACGCTGTATCTGGCCACCACCGCGCCGGTTCTCGTCGCGCCGGCGATGAACGTGAACATGTGGAACCACCCCGCTACGCAAGCGAACCTGGAAATCCTGCGGCAGCGCGGCGTGGGGATCGTGGAGCCGGGGACGGGCGAGCTGGCCTGCGGCATGGTCGGGACAGGACGCATGGCGGAGCCGGAGGCGATTGCCGAGGCGGTGCTGAATGCGCTCGGCCGGCGCCACGACCTGGCCGGCGAGATCGTGCTCGTCACCGCCGGCGGCACGCGTGAAGCGCTCGACCCGGTCCGCTTTATCGGCAACCGCTCCAGCGGCAAGATGGGCTACGCCCTGGCCGAGGCCGCGCGCAGCCGCGGCGCCAAAGTGATTCTGATCAGTGGTCCGACGGGTTTACATGCCCCGGCGCACTGCGAACTGGTGAACGTGACCACCGCGGAGGAGATGCGGAGCACAGTGCTCGGCCGCATGAATGAAGCCACGCTGGTGATCAAGGCCGCGGCCGTGGCCGACTATCGCCCGGTTGCAGTCTCCGCGCAGAAGCTCAAGCGCACGGGCCCGATGACGCTGGAGCTTGCGCCAACCGAAGACATTCTGGCCGAGGTGGTGCGCCGCCGCCGTCCGGGGCAGCTCATCGTGGGCTTTGCCGCCGAGACGGAGAACCGCATGGAGAATGGCCGCGCCAAGCTGCTCGCCAAGGGCGCCGACGCAATTGTGGTGAACGACGTGGCCGGCGAAGGCGTGGGCCTCGACGCCGACACCAATGCCGCTGCATTTCTGACCCGGGCGACAGCCGTGGAGCTGCCGCAGATGCCCAAGCGCCAGCTTGCCGACCGGATTCTCGACGAGATTCTCACTCTCCGCCGCCCACGGACTGTAGTACTCGAACTCGATGAGAAGCGGGACGTGGAAGCGAGCGAAAAGCAAGCCACCCAGGACCGCGTGCTAAGCGAGAGCATTCCAGCCGGCGCGGGGCGACGCCAGCTCATCGTGGAGTAATCGGATTGCCACGCGCGCTCGATCCCGCCACTCGCGACGCTCTGGCCGAGCGCATCCGGTTCTACCGCGACCTGGGGATTACGGATTTCTACAGGCGGCCGGTGACGGAGGTTACGGAGTCTGCTGTGGGCGCCGAATCCGTTGCTGAGACGGCGCGAGCTTTGGAGAGTGCAGGCGACCAGGAGGCAGCGCAACCGCTGCGTCAAGCGGAAGCGTCAGCGCCAGCGATCCAGCCCAACTTTTTCGGAGAGGAACCCGCCATCAAGACCCGCAAAGGCTTTCACGCGCCGGAAATCGGCGCAGAAGTTCCTGTTGAGGAGCGCGCTGCCGCGCTCCAGGTGGTTCGCGAAGATCTTGGCGACTGCACGCGCTGCGCGCTGCATAAAGGGCGCAACACGATTGTGTTTGGCGTGGGCAACCCAGCCGCGCGCCTGATGTTTGTGGGCGAAGGGCCGGGCGCCGACGAGGACGCGCAGGGGCTGCCGTTCGTGGGCCGCGCCGGGCAACTGCTCAACAACATGATCGCGGCGATGGGGCTCACGCGCGAGGAGTGCTATATCGCCAACGTGGTCAAGTGCCGTCCGCCGGGCAACCGCACTCCCGAACCCGAAGAGGCCAACACCTGCCTGCCGTTTCTCTTCCGGCAGATCGACGTCGTGCGTCCTCAGGTTCTGGTGGCGCTGGGCGCGACCGCGGCGACGTATCTGCTGGGCGCGCGCCAGCCGCTGGCCGGTCTGCGCGGCCGCATTCACGCGTTTCGCGGCATGAGCCTCATCGTCACCTATCACCCGGCATTTTTGCTCCGCGACCCGCGACAGAAGAAGGAAGCCTGGGCGGATCTGCAGATTGCGATGAAGGAGCTTGGGCTGAAGGCGACGGGGCGTGGGTGAGAAGCCATCGTCGCCGCCACAGTCGCACGGGGAATTGAGCGAGATTTCCAACCATCTGTCAACGCTACTCTACCAGTAGAGACTCGGCGACCCGCCAAGTGGCGCCCTTAAAAAGTTCAAGAATGGCGCCTAGTCTTGCTTACTGGTGTTTTCTTGAACCGGAATAGCGACTTTGGGAACGACCTGCCACTGCTCGGCGTCGTTTGGATGCTCTTTATATGTGTCATGTTTGACAGCGTATTTCTTAGCTTCTTTGGAAAGCCGCTCATAGTCATCCCAGAAATTCGGCCCACGTTTCTTGCGGTATTCATCGATCAAAGGACGTACTATGGGCCACGATGAATACAGAGAATTTCCCCAACTGTCGATAATCAGTTCCTTGGGAAGCATCCCTTGCCGCACCATAATTCCTACAACATCGTAGTTGTGGCAGACGCGCTCGACACGGCGTATATCCCAGTCCGACATTGGGGTCTTGTTGTCGCGAAGAGTAAAGAGGTACGAGCGGTCCTCGCGAAGAAGTTCGCCTTGAAGTCTCTCCGCAGCAGAAAAGAAGGATTGTGCCGCTGTAGCTTGTGTCAGTTTTCTGACTTGCCAGAGTAGGACTAGAATTGATGCGGCAACCGCGCCACTTGAACCGAAAGCGGCCCATGTGCTGTACTTCGTCCACCTCACCGCTTCACGTTCCAATTGTTCCTGTGGAGTGTCCTGCGCAGCGTGGCAAACGGTTTGCTGACTTTGGGGGGACGCGATTTGGACCGTCCAAAGGGAGAAAACACAGAACAGCGCGAAACGAGCAAGTGTTCTCATTTAGTTCCTCCGAGCCGTTTAAGGAGAGCCATTATTAGAATAGTCTTTCTCGGACGGGGAGTTTCCTAGGCAGTGCGCAGGGTGCCGCAGGTCTCTCTCTTGAGATCTTGGCTCACGCTGCGCTGACTTTTTCGACGGCGAGGCGCAGGCCCATCGCTTTGAGAATCGCGGAGAGACTGCGAAGCTCCGGGTTCCCGTGCTCGGAGAGCGTGCGGTAGAGCTGAGTTGGATTGAGATTGGCCTTTTTTGCCACGTCCTGCACGCCGCCGAAGGCTTTGGTCATCTGGCGCAACACGATGAGAAGCTCGCCCTGCTCCCCATCTTCGAGAATGCTGTTCAGAAACTCGAGAGCGTAGGCAGGGTCTTCCTTCAACAACTCCGCCATGGCTTCGTCGTGGGTTCTGTCTCTTATCCTCGCTCTGCGTTGGGCGGCTGCGGGTTTCATCCACTCCCATCTTCGTTTATAAACGAATAAAAGTCAAGCAGGAACTGTACCGATGGATTAAGACGAGTCTCTCCACAGCGCCACGCCGCCCAGAATCCCCTTTTTGTTCGACACGATCGTGACGTTCGGCGGCAGTTTGATCGTGATCTTCTTGGTGTTGCCGCCGCCCAGGTAGAGGTGATCCCAGTTGAAGGTGGCCGCCGTCTGCGCGATGGCTTCCTGGAGCCATTTGTTCCAAAGCTTCTTGCCGAACTTGTCGAGGCCGCGCCGACCCAGGTAGTCCTCGTAGGTCCTTTTCTTCCACGGATGGTGGCCGAGCTCGAGGCCGGGGCAAAGCCTGCCGCCGGTGAAGAGCGCAGAGCCCAATCCGGTGCCCAGCGCGAGAATCATTTCCACGCCTTGGCCCTTGACGGCGCCATAGCCCTGTACGGCGGCGTCGTTGGCCACGCGCACCGGCCTTCTCAATCGCCTTTCGAGCTCGCGTTGCAGCGGAAAATTGGCCCACAAGGGGTGCAGGTTGGCGGCGGTGTACGTCATGCCGCGCTTAATGACGCCGGGGAAGCCCAGTGACACGCGATCGAAGCGGGGCAGGCGCGAGCTGAGCTCCTCGATCACGCGCAGCACGGCGCGCGGCGTAGGAACGGCGGGCGTGACCACGCGCTGCCGCTCACTGAGCGGCTTGCCGCGCGCGTCGAGCAGCATGGCTTTGATGCCGGAGCCGCCAATGTCGATGGCGAGCGTGACGGGAGATACGGCCGGCGCTGAAGATCTTGGCGTGGAGGATGCAGATTTGGGAGTCATCAGGGATGAATTGTAATCGGTGCGGCCCCGGCTTGCCGTATCCCCTACACTGAATCTTGTCTCCCATGACCGCCTATTGCGAAGTCGCGTTGCCGGTGCCACTGGACCGCACGTTTACGTACGGGGTGCGCGAGGGGCAGTCGCCGCAGCGCGGGGCGCGCGTGATTGCGCCCTTCCGCAACGAGAAGCTGATCGGCGTGGTGACGGCGCTCGAGGCCAAGGCCCCGGCGGAGGTCGAGGTGCGGTACATCGAGGCCGTGCTCGACGAGGAGCCGCTGCTCAGCGAGCATCTGCTGGAGCTGGCGGAGTGGACCGCGCAATACTACCTGGCGCCGCTGGGCGAGGTACTGCGCGCTATGCTTCCGCTGGCTGCGGAGGTGCGGCGCACGGTCTACTACCGTTTGACGGACCTGGGACGCGACGTGATGGCGGGAAGCATCGACGGCGACCAGGGGAAGGGAATCGCCAGGATCCGTTCGCGGCGGCAGCAGAAGCTCTCGAACGAAGAGCAGGACATGGAGCATCGGGTGCTTCAGCGGTTGGCCTCGGGCGAGCCGGTGAAGGTGTCTACGCTGAGGACAGCTACGGCTGCGTCGCTGCCGCTGCTGGCCGCGATGGTGCGCAAGAAGTGGATCGATCGCGAGACCGTGGCGGTGGAGCGCGACGCCCGGCGCATGGAGCGGTTCGCCGTGGTGGTTCCCGAAGGACGGCTGCCCGCGCTGACGCAAAAGCAGCAGGCGATTCTGGCCGAACTGGCGGCTTACGGTGGCGAGTTGCCCCTGGCTGAACTACGGCGGCGGGAATTGCCCTCATCGACGCTTCAAACTCTTGTGCGGCGGGGACTGGTGCGCATCGAGGAGCGGCCGGAAGCGTTTCGACTGGGCGGGCTGCCACCGGCGAATGGGCCGTTCAGCCTGAACGCGGCGCAAACCGGTGCGCTGGCAACACTGGCCACAGCGCTGGGCGCATTCCATCCATTCCTGCTCTATGGCGTAACCGGTTCGGGAAAGACGGCCGTCTATCTCGCCGCCATGCAAAAGGCGCTCGACCGGGGCCTTGCGTCGATTCTCCTGGTTCCTGAGATTGGCCTGACGCCGCAGACCGTCGGGCTGCTCGATCAGGCCTTCGGGCAGAAGGTGGCGCTGCTGCACTCGGCGCTGACGCCGGAGGAGCGCAGCGAGCAGTGGCGGCGCATTCGCCGCGGCGAGGCGCCCATTGTGGTGGGTACGCGTTCGGCAATCTTTGCGCCGGCGCCGAACCTGGGATTGATTCTGGTCGACGAAGAGCACGACCAAAGCTACAAACAGGAAGAGACGCCGCGCTACAACGCGCGCGACGTGGCCGTGATGCGCGCCAAGCTCGCCGGGGCGGTGGTGGTGATGGGTTCGGCCACGCCGTCGCTGGAAAGCTGGCAGAACGCGGCGAAGGGCAAGTACACGCGCATCGAACTGCGCGACCGCGTGATGAACCGGCCGCTGCCCGAGGTCGAACTGATCGACATGCGGCGCGAGTTCCAGGAGACGGGGCAGGACCAACTCTTTTCGCGGTCGCTTGTGGAGCAGACCAGGGCGACGCTCGAACGCGGCGAGCAGGCGCTGATCCTGCTCAACCGTCGCGGCTACTCGTTTGCCGTGATGTGCCGCGCCTGCGGCGCAAAGCTCGAGTGCCGGAACTGCGCCATCGCACTCACGCACCACAAAGCGCAGTTGGACGACAGCGCGGAGGCGCGCGCCGGACAGCGGCTGGAGTGCCACTATTGCGGGTACAAGCGCACGGTTCCGGCGCGCTGCCCGAAGTGCGACAGCGAGCATTTGTATTATCTTGGCGCCGGCTCGCAGCAGGGCGAGGAGCGGCTCCAGGAGATCTTTCCCGGCGCGCGCATCGGTCGCATGGATCGCGATACGGTCCGCGGCCGCTACGACCTGGAGCAAATGCTGGCGCGGCTGCACTCGGGCGAGATCAACTTGCTCGTGGGGACACAGATGATCGCCAAGGGTCACGACGTTCATACCGTCACGCTGGTGGGCGTGGTGGGCTGCGACCATGCGCTCTCGATGCCCGATTTCCGCGCCGCGGAGCGGGTCTTCCAGTTGATGACGCAGGTGAGCGGGCGCGCGGGACGCGGCGATCTGCCAGGGCGCGTGGTGGTGCAGACCTATTACCCCGATCACTACGCGATCCTGGCGGCGATGAAGCACGACTACAAAGCGTTCGCCGAGCGCGAATTGAAATACCGCGGCTGGATGCACTATCCGCCGTTCGGCGTGCTGGCCAATGTGCTGGTGCAGTCGCAAAAGCTGGAAGAGGCAGCGGGGTGGGCGGCGCTTCTGGGCAAATGGCTGCAAAAGGCCGCGCCCGAGGGCGTGCGGGTGCTGGGGCCGTGCACCGCGCCGATTGCGCGGATCAAGGGCGTATACCGGTTCCACATGATTCTCAAAAGCACGTCGCGCAAGGCGCTGAACGAGGCGCTGCGCGGGTTGCTGGAGCACGCGGCGGAGGCCGGCGTGCCGCGGCGGAACGTGATTGTGGATGTGGACGCGCTGAGACTGATGTAAGAAAGCAGGGAACAGGGAACAGGGAACAGATAGGCCCATGTGGGTCGTGATGGGGCGACGTACTGTTTGCATCTTGGTAATCCTCCCCCCTCCCCCGGTATGCCATACCTCCATATTTGATAACAAAGGGTTTACGGGAAAGGTATGATTTGTAAATCACTGATTCCAAAGGGTCATACCTGTAAAGGTACAAATTCACAGGAGTTAGAGGCGTTTTACCGCCGTTTCGGGTGCAATGCGGGCCGCAAAAACGGTGGGCGGCCCGAGTGCTGTAATCCCCGCCAGCCCCCATGTGGGCCGCCCACCAGCTCTCAGAGAGGAGACACGCTCTGTTTTTGTTCTTTAGATATAGGGTAGCGAAGTGGGGGAATTAATCCGCAAAGTTGGCTGGAAAATATCTGGTTTGGAATGAGGGGGATGGGGTGGGTGCGGGGCTGTGGTGGGGTTGACACGAGCGAGGCGGTTTGGCCAGTGGGCGGGTCAGCCGAGCGGGGCTCCATGCTCACAAATTTCAGGGCCTCTTTCCGGTGTTTCTTGTGCCTCTTTTGCTGTTTGATCGGACCGGCGTGGGCTTGGGTGAGTTGGGCGTCAATGCGGCTTGCACGCGACGCACGTCCTTTTCGAGGGCATCGATCCGATGCACGAGTTCTTCCGTTTTGCGGGCGACGTTTCTCATCTCGTTTTCCATGAGAGTCCCAGCCATCGTGATCGCTGGAGCGAGGGTACCCATCGCCAGGAGTGAGGGCGACGGCTGGCGAGCGTGAACATGTTCTTCGTGGAGACGGCCCGCCTGATCAATCCGACGAATCTCTGCATGGGCATCGTTTGGTGCGTGTCGTCCCGGGAGCCGCCCGCGGATCAGAGCCCAGCCCTGCAGAACCAGTGGAATCAAAGAGAGTAGCGATGCGATAGACGCCGCAATGTACAAGACCTCAAGGCCGGTCTCATGCTCCACGAAAAGCAGCTTCGCACTGTCGAGGCCCAGTATGTATCCGCGGCCCTGGAGGTCGCCGGCGACCTCAGAGCACCGAAGCCCGGCTTCATGTCGCAACCAGTTGACAAGTTCCTGATAATCGTTGTGTGAGCCCACGTTCTCGCGGAGCTTCAGCGACACGACTTGGTCAGCGCGGACGCTTAGGAGCTCCGCAGCAGCGGTGAATTTGCGCTTAAAGGTTTCTTGGCGGTAGTTCATCGCGGTTTCAATTTCTCGTTTGGTCGGCATCGTTCGAATTATACCGGCGTGGCGGAGGGCCTAGGTTTCGGCTTTCCATCGCGGTGAGGAGAACGTCAAAGGGCTGTCTGTTTCGGATCGCCCTCCCGGTACTTGCTCAGGGCGGGCTTTCGGCTCGTCGCCTCGGCGGGTCGCGCGGAATGGCTGTCTGGGGTGTGCCCCGGCTTGGTTATCAAGAGATGGCGGCGGACGCCGTGTCGGTGGGAGGCCCCTCAGGCTCCTCGGGCTCTCGTATCCCCCAGTTCCGTTGGAAGAAAAAGCCTGAGATCTTGGCCATGTCCTCGATGAATCGTTCGACCCCTTCAACGCTGAAGATATCCTTTCCCTTGTAGGTGGGTTTGGCCGAGCGCAGGTTTTCGGGGAAGAAAGCGTGCGCCAGCCCGTTGCGCAAGTTGTTTATCGCTTCGATGTCGGCGGCGACACCTTTTGGGACTGGCCGTATTGCTTTCACGAGTCTCAACTTTTCTGTAAGGCTTAGTACCTCCAGGATGAAATAGTTGAAGTTCCGAAAGCGCTTTGTCTTCCAAAGTTTAATGAAGCCGCGCTTTTTCCCAAAGAAGTAGTGGCAGATTGCTACGCCGAGCAATTCGTCGATGTATGTGTACTGAAAGATGATCTCGCTTCTCACGATCTGATTCTTCATCAATTGGAGTCGCGCAGTTCGTTCTTCGGAGTCGTAGTCCAAGATGTTTTCGTAGTCGAGCCGGGAGAGCTCTGCTATTTGCCGGAGTTCCGCTAGAAGCCTTCTCTGGGTTCTGTTGAGAGAACCTTTCTCTTTCTCGGCCATTTGATTCCTCCGCAATCTGATTCTCTGTCGGATCGCACTTGATTTTCAATTAGTGTAGGCGCTCGTGACGACAATTGATGGGGCGTCGAATTTGTGCGCGGCTTCGCCCCGTGGTTCAGTTTTCGGGGAGATGTGGCAGGATGAGTTGTCTCTGGGCCTAAAGGCCGGGTGGTTGCGGCTGCGGTTTTCAGTGACCTGAAGGTCCCTGCTCCCTCCGTTTGTTGACCGCGCGCCTGCGACACTGGCGGCGAGGACGCCGCCAGTACAGCCGGTCTGGAGACCGGCGCTACACGGCCTCGGCTCGGGATGACACGGTTTAAGGGGGTGGGGATTTCATACACCTGCCAATCTGATTGTCGATGTGAATGCGCTGCGTTTAATGTGAGGATATGGTTGGGGCCCAAGGTGCCGAGTGCCACTAGGAGAATGGATATGCGCATGCACAATCCGCCACATCCGGGCAAAGTGCTCCGGGAGTTTCTGGGCGACGTGGACGTAACGACCGCGGCCAGGCATTTGAAGGTTTCCCGCGCAACGCTATCCCGCATCCTCAATGGCAGGGCCGGCATCTCGGCCGATATGTCGCTGCGTCTATCCGCCGCATTCGGTACCCACGCCGAAATCTGGTATGAGCTGCAAACCGATTACGACTTGTGGCAAGCCTCGAAGAGGAAACAGCCAAAGATCGAGCCGATCCATCGGGCAGCGTAAGAACGAGGGGGATGGGGTGGGTGCGGGGAGGTGGCGGGGTTGACAGGAGCGAAGTGAGTCGGCGATGCCTTGCGCTGGACGGCGCTAGACCATTCCCTCGAAGATTTCCCGAACGGATAACTCAGAGTGCAACACTTCTCCCTGCATGACCGCGTCAAGTGTGACCTTGTCTTGAAGTGCACCCCCGAAGTCTCCCTCCATCCATGTACCTGTCAACTTTAGTTGGTCAATTCCCAGGTCGAGGCTATAGACCTTTAGCTTGTCGCCGGGAAGGACGATTCTCGTTGCTCCCTCATCGATCTCGGTTCGGCGAAAGGAGCGTCGTCCAGCGAGATCGGACTTGATCTCGCCCCGGTGCAGCGCGGACTGGAACGTTAAACATGAGCTCGGCACAGATAGCGTGCAGATGTATTCAGTTATCCTCTTTACCGTTGAAATGTTCTCAATCACGGCAGAAACATTTACGGTTCTGACGTCGCCGCTCATCCCTCGGTTTCCCACCGCAATGTGTAGGCTTGCCAATTCGGGCTTCTGCGCTGACGCGGGTTTCTGTGCCGGTTCGATCGGATGGGTGTCAACCGCTTCGTCAACCTTAAATGCCAACAGAGACGCAAGGAAGAGAAAGTGGATACATCGTTCCCGCTCGAGTTTAACCATCCCGTGGACCTTCGGGTTTCGGACTCCTGTCATCGTGCCTGCGAAGATCTGCATATAACCCTGTTGCATTGAGTCCCGCGTCAAAGGCATTGGGTCTTCAAACTCCAGATACGGGCTTTTGGGTGCGAAAGCTCTATACATCAATTCCGAACCGTCGAGTTTTAGTCCCGTGCGCTGACGGACCTTTTCCGCCACGGCCTTGAGTGCCCACTCCACTGCGTCTGCATAGTGTCCGGCTTCGAACCTAGGTCGGGCTTCAACCACTACTTCTTCATGGATTAGTCCCCAAAAATCGTCGTTGGAGAAGGCTTTTGATGCAGTACCGTCCGTGCCAGATTCGTCGTAGTTGGCGAACAGTTGTTCGGTTGAGGCAGCAATGTCATAAATCCGCAATGGCTCGCGGCACACCCTGATGCGCTCATCCCACCACAGCGCGGGGTCTTTCATGCTTATCACGGTTTCGCCGATCCAGAACGTCTCGACGGACATCTGGTCAGCAGACAGCTTCATCGCTTGTAGCGCTCCAGACTCACTGGCGAGGTAGAGCCCGAGCGGAATGGCACCTGCCTTGGCGGGCTGTGGGAATAGTTTGTTCGAATAGATTTCAAGGTTTGCTGCGTCGTGAATCACGTTTGGGCCTTCAACGCAAAAGAGGTTCCAGAGCGAGCGAATAGTCCTTTCGAAGCCTATGCGGGCAAATTGGTAGAGTTCGTGATCGTCGCCTAACAGCGCAAATGTGCCGATCGTCGGTAGGTAGCTGTCCCGGGTTTCGTTGCGCCGAATTAGGTTTCGGGTCTCCATCTCGTTTAAGATGTTGAGGCTCTCAAACTCGACCAAGAGGGCGTGTCGGCGGGTTGCCTCATGAAGATTGATGAAGCGCAGGCAGACCGCTTTGGCGATTCCGACTTTAATCTCTACGTCGTTCATGGCTTTCCCTGCCACCCATTCTAGGTGACGGACGTCTGGTCGTGGATAACGCAGGTTTACGTTCGGGTCGACCTAGCTTGTTCCTGGATCGAGGCTCGATTAGGTGGCGCCGGGGTTTGGGCGCGGCTTCGCCGCGTGGTTCAGTTTTCGGAAAGATGGGGCGGGATGGCGTTGTCTCCGGGCCTGAAGGCCGGATGGTTGCGACTGCGGATTTCAGTGACCTGAAGGTCCCTGCTCCCTCCGTTTGTTTCCGCGGAGGCTAAAGCCCCAGAGTTGTTTGAGACGTCTTTCGGCATGGCTAAAGCCAAGCCCTGATACAAGACGAAAGGCAGAAGCAGATCCCTCGACTCCGCTTACCCCACGTTCGCATAGCGAACTTGGGGCCCCAGGCGCGCTCCGCTCGGGATGACACGGGTTGGTTATGGGTGGGCGTTTGAATGCGGCGTCACCGCGTGGCTTGTTTTCAGAAAAAGTGGGCGGGATGACGTTGTCTCCGGGCCTGAAGGCCGGATGGTTGCGACTGCGGTTTTCAGGGGCCTGAGGGCCCCTGCTCCCTCCGTTTGTCTTTGCAGTGGCAAAAACCTGACTATTCCGCGGACGATTCTGCGGCACGACTGAACAGCTTCCGGGAAAAGGCGCCGTTCCCGATCGAGTTCGCCAGAAGCATCCCTCAGGGGCTGAAGCCCTCGGTGATTTGGCGGCCTTTACGGCCTGACTGAAGTCATGCCCTTTTACAAAACTCCTCCCTCGACGAGTTTTTCCGCGGCCTGTGAAGTCGTGCCCTTTCAAGACACATCCACACTTACCCACTGTCCTCCAAATTTTTACTTGCTGAAATTGATATGGCCTGTATAATCCGGGTCAGCTTCCGCGAGGTCATGAGCAAGCGCGGTCTGTGGACTCTGGAAGCAGTCCTTGGGCAGACCGCAGTCCTTTCCCGGCAAATGTTGGCGCAGCAACGATGGGGGCGCCGGCTGACTGCCTCAGCGTTCAACAAATCGCGGACCGTGTCGATGGGCGTGAAGTTCTTTGTCCCCGGGAACGGACATGAGCAGCACGACCTGCATGGGTTCCGGCCGATTTGAGGAGGAGAATATGCGAACCTTTACGAGAGTGCTTCTAGCCGCGATTCTGGCGGCCTGCGTGCTTCCGCAGCAGGCGATCCCGCAGAGCCGGGCGAATTTCTGGTTCCTGAACAACACAGGGAAGGTGCTGAACAACCTGTATGTTTCGCCGCAACGCCAGAATACGTGGGGCGCGGATGTGCTGGGGCGCGCAACCCTGCCTGACGGGATGGGAACATTGATCGTCTTTCCGCCCACATGGCGCGGCGTGTGCCACGAGGATTTCAAGCTGGTCTTCAGCGACGGGACCTATCAAACATACTCGTCGGGCATCGATGTGTGCCAATTGCACGCTCTGCAGTTCAACGCGGACACGGTGAGCGGGTTCTGAAGGGAGGAGGCCCCTTCGACAAGCTCTTTGGGCGCGTGGCCCAGGCCTCAAATCTCCGCTTGTCCAATCACGTGGGCGCCCCGGGCCTCGTTCGCCGCGGCGGGAGACCCGGGAGATCCCGCCTGTCAGTAAACGGCTCCGGCAAGAGACAGGAGAAAGGGCGGGATGCCGTTAGTGTGGTGTCCCCGAATTTCGCGACAAAATGAGCGAAGAACAACCGCAGATCCTTCGACTCCGTTTGGCCCAAAAGCCGGCCAAACGTCGCTCAGGATGACAACTGGATTTATGATGCGGA
>Ga0187869_10000422_pt1 | contig 47726 bp, 52 predicted proteins | sample June2016WEW_13_1_2_FD_132972 | JGI IMG/M metagenome (GOLD analysis project Ga0187869, IMG submission 132972) | Peatland microbial communities from SPRUCE experiment site at the Marcell Experimental Forest, Minnesota, USA - June2016WEW_13_100 | ecosystem: Environmental > Terrestrial > Soil >...
AATGACGAAATCTGCGGGAAAACCGACCTTCCGCCAATCGATTTGAATCGTATATCGCGTGAGAACTGCTCGCGTCTTAAGACGTTTGATGTGGTAAGCAGCCGCGTTGCCATCGCTGAGACCGAGACGTTTGGTCAGCTTGTATTTATAGGTAGCTTTTGCCATCTATGCTCTGGTCGTCGGCTCAAAAAAAGCCAACGCACGAGATCGACGATCGCGCATCAGAGGTTTGGTGTTGCCCCAGGACCACGCATGCAATGTGCTTTAACTAAGTGCAGCACTACTCACACTGATGCTCACAAAGCGGATTATTTCGTGTCTTGACGTCAAATACGGAGACGGCAACAGGGCACTCGTCGTGAAAGGCATGACTTATGTGCCTTCAATGATTGCTGTTTCTAAAAGATGTAGTACAGCCCGCAGCAGTGCGGATTTATGAAAGCATCAACCAAGATCATTCATTGCTCGGCGCGAAACCAGTCAAAGAGCGCGATCTGATCGAGATACTCTCGGCGTGCTCGAGGGCGCCTAATTGTGAGGATAGGACCATAACGGCAAACGGAGGGTCACGTGGAGTGGAAAGAACTGTGGGGCGTTGAGATTGAGAGTTCAAAAAGCGTCGCGCTGAGGATTAGCGTCTCGGAGAGGGAAAACACCGCGACCAAGATACTCAGCATTCGCAAGTGGATCCGGCGCGGCGCTGAGAGTTATCCGACGAAAGACGGTTTTGCAATACAGGTTACGCCTGCGACACTCGATCAGCTCATAAGAGCCTTAGAAGCCTCCAGAGAGTACGTCAGCGAAAGCGAGTGACTTACCGTCCAATATCAGCGTTTTGCTGACACGACGCAGTTCAAAGCGCTGGCCGTCGCTTAGGACGGTTTTTAATACCGTAACGCTTCTATACTCATAGGGCATATTAGCTGTGAATGTCGGACGCTGAGCTCGAAAACTTTATCCGAGAGAAAATTCGGCAGCTTGGGGTGGACGGATTATATGATAATCCAAAATTGACGCTCGTAGCTGAGCTCATTTATGGGACCCTTGAAAGAGCTCTCGAAGCAGCCCTGAACTACGACATCGTTGACGACATCATTGCGCTGTACCGAAATCGGTCCGATATGACGGCAATCAGTGCCGAAGCAGAACACTCGGACGTGTACAACAAGGCGGTTAATGACTACGGCTCGTGGCGTGGCGCTTTAAAGGCTGCAAAAGCAAAGTGCGAACAAATGCGCGCTATCGAAAAAGACGAATGGACGTTTCCCAACTACAAAACGCCAGAGTCGTCTGAAGAACTGACCGCGAACGCTGACGCAGACAATCCAACCAATTCGAGCCAAGACTCACGTTAGGTGCCCTTTTTTGCCTGAAATGTGTAACAATACGACTACGTTGAGGGGCTTTTCAATATCGCGTCCTAGGCTGTTAGGAAGGCCTGTGAGCGTGTCCCGCGCATAGTTTAGGTAAATATTTATATTTTGCTCCCGTACATATTAAAATAAGAGACGAACCGCTGGTGATAGAGATGGGTGAATATGACTTCGATCGGCTGACCCGTTACAAGAGAGTTGACGTGCTTTCAAAGGCACTAGATGATGAAAATGAGCACCAGCGATTTAAAGCCGTCGATGCACTCGAAGCGGTTGCGCTCGCCTCTGGCAACGCGGATTCAGCGGCGCGCGACATTTTGACTCAAGCGGCAACGCAGAGCGCGCACGAAGACGTTAAGCTGCACGCGAGGATCGCTCTAAAAACTCTTGATACCTCTCAAGAAGATCGAATCGGGAAGACCGAAGAACAGCGAAAAAACGGCGCGCAGGATCTAAAAAGAAACTCGGTGCACAAGCCGCTGCGGGAACACCACCCAGAGGGCAGGCTTCTGTGCGAACTTGATGAAGACTGCACAACCTTGATCGTCCGCGGAAGCACTCTAAGCGCACGTAACAAGCCAAGCGCTATAAAAGGGGGGTCCTGGGACAAAGAGGAAAGGGTATGGCGGTTTCCGATCAATCGAGCATCGATTGAGAGCCTGAAGAACGGAGGCGTCGTATTGCACCCGACTGTGCACTGCTTGTGCACGTCTTCGAAAAATACGTGGGCCGTGGGGACGCGTAACAAGAAGTGGGTCAAGGTGCTAGGGGATACGCACGAGATCGAGGACACGCTAAAGCAAGTGCCTGGGTCTCAATGGGACAGCGCGGAACGCGCTTGGATAATCCCGTTTAAAGCTGATTCTTTAAAACGTCTGATACGGATAGACGGACTCTACGTGAGCCCGTTCATACTCGACTAGCGCTCTTGCTGGGAACGCCTGCGGTCAAACTAGATCGCTAACAAAGAGAAGGTAGCCTCTTAGACTCGGTCAAAAAAAAGAAAAAGTGAGTAATAGAGAGGGCTATTACTCAGGCTTTGATATCAGCTTGGTCTTGCTAAGAATAGCACCGTCTTTCGAGTGAGGTGCTCTCTTTACGGTGTCGTCAGCCTTTTCCATTTCACGAGCTTCGTCTACGAGCTTAGCGGCAGTGCGCATCATGTCGTGAGATGCAGCCGTGAGCGGGACGTACTTTTCCCATTCTTTCGTCATGAAGCAGGCTTTAACGTTCACATCGGCAACTTTGGCGGCCATTTCGTACGCCGCTATCGCCTTTGCGCGGGCGTAAGGGTTACTGAACTCATTGATCGTCGCTTTTTCCGCCGTCATAACAATCTTAGGTAGCTCGCATTCTTTGCCTTCTTTGATAGCTGTAAGGCATGTGTCGAGCGCAGTTTGGAGTACCCTAAAAGTACCGGTCGCGGCCAGAACTTTCATCAGGTCGGCGTTGTAAATGGCCATTTCTATGGGGTCAAGCCACTCTCTCCGAGCGCCAATCATTGCGTCGGCGTTTATGAGGATGTATCCGAACCCTCCCTCCTCTTCAAGCTTGTCCTTAAGCTTGCCTGAGTCTGTGATGACGACAACTTTCTTCCCGGCATTTTTCAGCAATGTTCGTGCCTTTGTCGGGCCTGGCTGAGCTGCATTAGGAGACACCACGACGCACAAGTCTGGCTCAAATTTCAGCAGCGCTTCGACGACCTTCTCTGCATCTTCCTCTTTCATCTTCGTGCCGCTCGTTACGGTCACCGCTTCGAAGTCCTCGCGGTCCGCGCGCTCGTCGAGCAGCAAATCAGTCATCAAACCGCTGACGATATTACCTATTTTCGCGATTCCTAATTTCACCATTTTCCTTCACCTGTCACCTTAGAACTAATCAGTGGTTCCCATGAACCATTATCTTTCGTAAGTTAAGGTAGACTGTATTTATCTCTTTTGGTTACCGCTGGGACTGACGCTTTTACAGGCCGCTATCGACAAACGGAGCCCGCAGCGATTATTTTGGATCAGCGTAATCGCTAAGTATCTTATGAAGGTTGAACTTGAAGGGCCCAAGCTCTCCCCCATAGTTGCCTGCTGAGATCTCTATTATTCCTTCTGCGTGCGCCGCGGCATGCATCCCCCGCTTCATCGCTTCTGCGATGACCTCTTCGCTTAGGCCGCATATTACTATCTCGTAAATCGACTTTACACCGTCTGGGCAAAACGAATCTGGTACTTTGTCTTTGAGAGTCGGGGCAAGTCGGTGGTGCGTTGAGGCTTTCATAAAAGTCGAATACGTTGGACAACCCACCTTCGATCCTGACGCAACAATTCCACCCGGAAACGGGGTTATCGTTCCATCAACGGACTTAATTGCCCCAACAGCTGCCTGGGCAGCCAGCAGGGCTGAACCTTGCGTCTCGCCGTAGATGAAGAAATTGCCCCCTGCCACGCCTTTTTGCACGCCGTAGGTCTCCTCACAGATGAACTCTCCTTCGAGTATGGGGATTGCCCACACGTCTCGTCCGCCGACCGTGGTTTGATACTCGTAGCCGTCGCCGAAGAAGTGGAGTTTGACGGGCACCGTTTCCTCAGATTCCAGCGCGTTGAAAACAGCAGTTGTCGCTGCGGTGAGAACGCATTCTCCTATCCTTTCGATAAGGTTGCTCTTTATCTGCTTCTTTGACGGGTGAACAACCATAATTATGACCCCTGGTCTACCGTCGGGAGTCTCACTCGGCAGTGCATAGCGATCTATTCCCGCTTCGGCGCTGCAGCCGATGACTGAAGTGGCAAATCCGGTTGCAACCGTTGCGGCAGTTTCGGCAAGCGCTGTCGTCGCGCCTGTGATTAAAACACGTGCGGCATAGACCGGGAATGCCTCTGCGTAGGTATCGTCAATTTTTACGCCGTTTACCTTCATTTGAAACCTTCCAACATTCTTTAGCACTCCTTGGCGTCGTCCGCTATTATATCTTTCTGTTTCACAAAAGGGCCATAAAATCGCTCATTCTGTCGACGCGGCCTCTCAGCAAACGTTACAGAACACCGCGTTTCAAGGCTCAATTGGGGTGTTATAGGGGCGCACACAGCTGCAATCAGCTGCCAGACAACATTTATTGCCTACGGCGTCTATAAACTATGCTGCTGCAAAGTTTTTATTGCACATTGTTCGAACACGTATAATGATGCGATATCCGCGCAATCGTTTTGTCGTTCAGGAACATTTCTCGTCGCACCATCATTATGACTTCCGCTTGGAAATGGACGGGACATTGAAGAGCTGGGCGATTCCCAAAGAAGTCCCTCGCGAGAAGAAAGTTAGGCGTCTCGCGGTGCAGGTTGAGGATCACGATGTGAACTACATAGGGTTCGAAGGAGAGATCGCAGAGGGTGACTATGGCGCCGGGATAGTCCGCATATACGATTCCGGGGAATATTACTTGCTTGAAAAGAAAGAAGAAAAGATCAAGGTCGTCCTGCTGGGGAAGAAGCTTGAAGGCGTCTACGAGCTCATTCGTTTGAAAGATCCGAAAAACTGGCTCATATTTATGGTAGGGGATCGCGCGCACGTGATTAGCTGATCGGAGGTAAGATATGGCACGTTCAAAAAAGGCGCTTTGCGTGGACGAGTGCAAAGGTTGCAATGCAATGAATGCCGCACTGATCGTACCTGTTCACAAGATGACGGAAAAGGACTTTAAGAAGATGGGCATCGATTATTGGAGCTCAGATTTTAGCAACGTATTTTCGAACGGAACGTGACCGGGCGTCTCTATTTGTGGCTTTCAAGTCGGCCGCGACTTCATAAGAAAGCGAAAAGCAATTGCTGATCGCTTGCTTGTTTGTGGACACCATGCAAACGCCGCCTCGAGAGGACTTTCAAGGCATCGCAAATCTTAAACGGCAGTTCGGTGTCGATTTCAGGTTGATTGCCCGTGACACGTGTTTTCTTACATCTAGTGTTGCTACTGTAAGGAAGCATCAGCCTGCGCACCACGTCTACGCAAGCAAAAAACTGTCAGACAGGCGAGTCGGTTGGGTCTACCGCGAGGCTTATGCATTGGCGCTGTCGGGCAAATATCTTGAAAGCCTTGCGCGATTTGATGAGGTCATCAGGCTTGAGCCCGCGTACGTGCACGCGTGGAATCAGAAGGGGCTGTGCAACTACTTCCTAGGGCGGTACGCAAGCGCTATCCACTGCTTTGACAAAGCCAGCGCACTCGATTCGCGGTACGTCGAGTCGCATAACAACAAGGGCTGCACGTTACAGAGGCTGGACGAGTTCGACGTCGCGATCGAGTGCTTTGATGCAGCAGAATCGATACAAGCCGGTTTGTTTGAGATCTCAAACAACAAGGCCATTTCGCTGATTGCACTAGGCGACTTTACGGCGGCTCTGACGTGTACTGATCGTTGTATTTCCGCGCACGGTGTGAACTGGTCAGTATACGCTTTGCGCAGTCTTTGCTTTTTAGCGCTTGGCGAAATCAGCGAGGGCCTTTTCGATCTCAGGCTTGCCGAAAAGTTTGATCGGGGGAATAAGCACGTTCTGGCACTCCTTGACGTTTTCAGTCGCGCTGCTATGAGTTGAATGAAGGCCAGTTTGCGCTCAGGTACGAGGCTCTAGCGTGGCGTGGCAGTCGTTTGGCGCCCTTCACAAAGCTTTTCAACAAGAATTGCTATGTAGAACTCGTATGCCCTTAGAAGATAGAGAGCTGGAGCAAATATCAAATATGCTCGAACGTGGTGGCAAGATGCTTGCCGATCACTGCGTCGTCTGCAAGTCCCCCCTATTCAAGTTTGAAGGCCAGACGACGTGTCCTGTTTGCACGTACAGAAAGATGCAAAACGCCATTAAGACATCAGAGAGCCCCGCGGAGGTTTCGCCACAAGTGGTAGAATCGACGCAATCAGTGAGCACGAGTCAACCTGTGTCCTTAGACGACGTGATAACTGAACTAATCTCAAACGTGGCGATCGAGATGAGAACGGAAACGGACTTAGCGCGAATCCACACGCAGCTCGAATGCATAGAGCGCGGGCTCCGAATCATTCAGCTTATCCGCGGAATCGATTCTCTCGCCAGCGATGCGCCACGAGTAGGTTGAGCCTGCATCAATCGCGCCGGCAAGCCGTGCACTACGAAGTGAGAATTCTCAAAGCGCGTGGTTTCCAGCGAAGCAAATGGGGGCAAAGAGGAACTCGTCATGCAGCTTGACAAACATCAGGATACTTCTATCGATGGCTTGAAGGAGCGAGTCTTGGAGTTGGCAAAGAGACGCGGATTTCTCTGGCCCTCGTATGAGATCTACGGAGGAGTTGCAGGACTGTGGGATTACGGCCCTTTTGGTGCGATGCTGAAACACAGAGTCGAAAGCGCGTGGCGAGACATTTTTGTTGTAGGCGAGAGCGCGCTCCCGATTGAAACGCCCACTATCGGGGTCGAAGAGCTTTTCCTCGCCTCCGGGCACTTATCAAACTTCGTGGATCTCATCGTTGAATGTGTGGACTGTGGCACGGCTTTGAGGGCAGATCACGTTGTTACTGAGTATCTCAAAAGCAGGGGAATCGCTGTTGATCTCTGCGACCCCGGCATTGCCGGCACGTGCGTGCCGTCGAGCGAAAAGACCCAGCAACTGATAGATTCTCATGGTATTACGTGCCCGGATTGCGGGGGGCCTTTGGGCAAAGTGCACGATTTCAATTTGATGTTTACCACTCATATAGGGCCGGGCACCCAGCGAAAGGGCTACCTCAGGCCTGAAACAGCACAAGGGATTTTTGCTGACTTTCCGAGGCTTCTGAGATTTCATAGAGATCGACTGCCTTTTGGTGTCGCGCAAATTGGAAAGTCATACAGAAACGAAATATCGCCGCGCCAAGGCGTAATTAGATTGCGCGAATTCACCCAAGCCGAAGTCGAAGTGTTCGTTGATCCACGCGAAAAGAACCATCATCCTCGGTTCGATGAAGTGGCTAACGTCGAAATCAATATTCTGTCAAAGGATTTCGTTGGCACGGCCTCAGTCAAATCTGCGTGCGACCAAAACATCATTGCGCATGAATATTTGGCCTACCACATCGCCCGGTGTCAGGAGTTTTTTACCCGCGTGGGCGTGCAGGAATCGCGACTCAGGTTCAGACAGCACTTGCCCGATGAGATGGCACATTATGCGGTCGACTGCTGGGATGCGGAGGGACTTACGCAACACGGGTGGATTGAGCTTGCAGGAATCGCAGACCGAACGGATTACGATCTGAGACAGCATGAGCGGCAAAGTGGCCTCCAAATGGCGGTTTTTGTGCCTTATGAGGAACCGAAAAAAGTGGAGCGGATCGTCGTTCGCCCAAACATGGGGTATCTGGGTCCAAAATATAAGGGCAAAGCCAAACAGGTGGCAGCCTCTCTCTCAGCGATCCGTGACCCCGAAGGGGCTATCGTCTTTGACGGACAGGTCGTAGACCCCGAGGGCTACGCGATAGAAACTGTCAGAGAGTCTGTCTCAGGGGACTTCGTGACGCCGCACGTTATCGAACCATCCTTTGGCATCGACCGATCTATCTACACGGTTCTTGAACACGCGTACGACGAAGACACAATCGACGGCGAAAGGCGAGTCGTGCTGCGGTTGTCCCCTAACATAGCCCCTGTCGAAGTAGCGGTATTTCCCTTGGTGAAAGCACTGAACGAAAAAGCTTTGGAGGTCTTTCGCCTCCTTCGACGAGTAGGTCTTTTCGTCGAGTACGACGAATCAGGCACGATTGGGCGACGGTATCGAAGACAAGACGAGATCGGAACACCGTTCGCAGTTACTATCGATCACGAAACTATCGAAAATTCGACGGTAACCATCAGGGATAGAGACACGACGAAACAGGTTCGGAGCTCCATTGAATCCCTAGCGGACGTCTTGCGCGAGATGCTTGTCCACGGATTTGATAAGAAGTCCTCTTGAACGCCCGTTTCGCCGGCGCCGTCAAAAAAGTTGGCGGGAACCTTGTGTGACAGCTAGTTGCTTACGGGATTTGTATTGGTCCCTCCTCTTTGACCGAATTCATGATAATATTGATCGTTAGGTCGTTTATCCCTAACGGAGATACGTGCTCTTTTAATATGCTCCGCAAATGGTCGTAATCCGTTGCAGCGATTGAGAATTCTAGGTTGTGGTCGCCCGAAATCTGGTTGATTTGATACACCGATTCTATCTTTTGAAGCTCTTTAATGTAGGCGTCCAGATTTTTCGGATCGATCTTCGCAAACGCGCGGGCATTGCAGTTGAGTCCAACTTTCTCCTTGTTTATCACAGCGGAGTAACCCTTGATTACGCCCTCGTCTTCCATGATGGAGATGCGATCACGTATTGTCGATTCTGATCTGTTTAGCGCTCTGGCAATGTCCTTATACGTCATGCGAGCGTCTTTTTGGAGCAAGTACAAAATCTTCTTATTGATGTCATCGATACGCATCCCATCACCTTTTGCCTATTTTAGCCACTTTGCGGCCTTGCCTTATATACGTATTGTCCGCCTTTTGCTGTGACAGCACGCGTGGCAGAGCGATGCAAAAGGGTTTATCAGCATATCGGCGTTCATGCAATACAAAGAAGCATATTGTCACGGTGTAACGATGGCGCGCGATATCTTGAGGAAGCTTGAGCGCTGCGCCGCGCAATCCCGGAGCCGAGTTGGCATCGGAGTCAGAAATGCAAATACGCAGCTCATGCGCGGAGTAGCGAGGGCCAGCCGCTTCTCCGATGTTGTGCTCGTCGGGGATGTTGAAAGAGCGGGACGAGAGGTCGTAAAAACCGCTGAGCCAGAGCAAAAACTCGTCGAAATGCTTGTTGACGGCGCGATTGACGCAGCCGTAAGGGGCACGACAAGTGCACGAAAGACGCTGCTGCACCTCAAACTGCAGATTGGAGTCCGTCACGTGTGTCGGTCAGCGCTGCTCTCGACCGCAGCCGGCAAGCAATTCTTTTTGCTTCCGGTAGGTATCGATGAAGGCACATCGACAATCGCACGCGCTCATTTGGTCACACAGACAGCACATCTCCTAACCGGGCTCAACGTACGCCCGAAAGTAGGTGTTTTGTCGGGCGGGAGATCTGAGGATAAAGGCCGGACGGAGGCCGTTGATCGGACACTTACAAGCGCAGAGGCGTTAACCGAGCAGCTCCGCGGCGCTGGCCTTGATGCAACGAACTACAACATTCTTATTGAAGACGCGACAGAATCATCGAACATACTCGTTGCGCCAGACGGGGTTAGCGGCAACCTAATTTTTCGCACGCTCGTGTTTCTAGGAAGCGGCAAGGGACACGGCGCGCCTTTTTTTGGCATTCCCTACACGTTCGTTGATACCTCCCGCTCTGGAGCTGCATTCGGCGATGCCATCATCATGGCTGGTGCCCTCAGTAATCTCGCGCATAATCTAAGCTAGTTGCCTCGATTTGGAAAAGTTCTACGGAGAAAAAGTGCGGCGCGAGGGTCTCCGGACTGAGCTCAAAGCACACTGAACGGAGCGTGTGGCGGGTTGTCGCAGCGCCTAAGTGCTCGGCGCTGCTGTCGGCGCTGCGTGCCAACGAGAGCTCTTGAGTTTTGATACCAAGGACGTCGCGTTCGGCAAGATACTTTCAATAGACTTCAAATCATACCGGTAAGGCAGAAAAACGTCTGGCAGAACATGCGCGAGAACACCGTTACCTTAAGGATACTTGGCATGACGTGCACGATGTGTGCACTGACGATTGAGAGACAGCTCCTCGGTCAACGCGGGGTTGCAAGCGCCACCGTCAACTTTGCACTGGGGCAAGCTACGATAACGTATGATGCTGACACGGTTGCCCCTAAACAGCTCGTGCAGGCCATACGAGATGTAGGCTATGACGTCGACACGGAGCGTGCAGAACTTGAAGTCGTGGGCATCGTGTGCGCCTCGTGCGTTATGGCGATCGAGACAGCCTTGAAAGAAATTCCAGGCGTCATCGATGAGAGCGTGAACCCGGTGACTGCTAAGGCGGTCATCGACTATGATCCCTCGATCGTGACTGTTGACAAGCTCATACAAACAATACGAAACACAGGCTATGACGTCACAGAAGTCCCGCAAACAGCGGAAACGGCACGGCTTGACAGGGAACGGGCGTCTCGAGAACGTGAGATCGCACAGTATCGAAATCGCTTCATTTTCACGATAGCCTTCGGTGTACCCCTCCTGTTGGGGATGCTCGCTCCGTACGTCGCTTCCATTCCGGTGTTCTTTATGAACCCCGTGTTCCAGTTTTTGGTCACGACTCCGGTCATGATTATCGTTGGCTATGGCTTTTACCGGAGGGCACTCATCTCGGTCGCGCACAGGGGCGCGAATATGGACGTTCTTATTTCGTTGGGGACGCTCGCCGCATATGCGTACAGTACGGCGACCACCTTTTTCATTTCTGGGTACACGTATTTCGACACCTCAGTGTTCATATTCGCGTTCGTGCTCCTCGGCCGCTATCTTGAAGCTCGTGCGAAAGGCAGTACGTCTGAGGCAATACGGACGCTTTTGCAGCTGAAGCCGGAATTTGCCATCGTCATCACGGAGGAGGGGGAGCAGTCGGTCCCGGCTGACGAAGTCCGGGTCGGCGATATTGTGCTTGTTCGCTCGGGGACAAAGATTCCGGTTGACGGTATCGTCGCTGAAGGGCAGTCTGCCGTTGATGAGTCTTTACTTACCGGCGAAGCTGTGCCCGTCGATAAACAGCCCGGGGATGAAGTGATCGGTGCGACGATCAATCGTGAAGGACTGCTGAAAATAAAGGCGACGAAGGTCGGGGCAGACACCACGTTAGCACAGATTATCCGGCTTGTGGATATGGCACAAACGTCAAAAGCGCCCATACAGCGGTTTGCAGATCGAGCGGCAAGCTATTTTGTTCCGGGCGTAGTAGCAGCAGCTATTCTCACATTTGGGGCATGGACGTTTTTGGGGCTCCCGTCGAATGATGTCCTCTTGCGTACGATCGCTGTACTCGTTATCGCCTGCCCGTGCGCGTTGGGGCTGGCGACGCCAACCGCAGTGATGGTCGGAACAGGTCTCGGTGCCGAAAACGGCATTCTGATCAAAGGGGGTGAATACCTTGAGCGTGCCGAGGACATCGATACAATCGTGTTTGATAAGACCGGAACGCTAACCGAGGGCGTTCTCACAGTGACAAACGTCTTTAGTGACACGTCATTGTCGGAAGCAGACATCCTGCGGCTCGCCGCCAGCGCCGAGCGGGGCTCCGAACATCCGCTCGCTCAAGCCGTATTACGCCGTGCTGCAGAAATGGGCGTAGACTCAAGCCCTCCACAGGATTTCAAAGCCATGGGGGGGCAGGGGGTTACCGCGTCAGTAAATGGCGCCGAGGTAGCCCTTGGCAATAAGGCGCTCATGGACGCACGCGGTATAGAAGTCAAACAGGGTGCCAAGATCCGCGAATTCGAGGCGCAAGGGAAGACTGTCATGCTGCTTGCGGTAAACGGTACGTTAGCAGGAGGCATTGCGCTAGCGGACAGAGTTCGAGCCGAAGCTGCGGGTGTTGTCACGGAACTACAGGACATGGGAATTCAATCAGGCATGCTTACGGGCGACAATCAGGCGGCCGCGCGTGCAATCGCAACGCAGATCGGAATCCGAAGCGTGCACGCTGAAGTGCTCCCGCAGGACAAAACCGCTGAAATTGCACGTTTTATGGAGGGTGGCAATGTCGTGGCCATGGTAGGTGATGGCATCAACGACGCAGCTGCGTTAGCTGAGGCCGATGTCGGCATTGCAATTGGTACAGGCACCGACGTTGCCATTGAAGCATCAGATATCACACTGCTGCAAGCTGACTTGCGCGGCGTCGTGGCTAGCATTAAGCTCTCAAAAAGGACGATGACGACGATTCGTCAGAACTTCGGCTGGGCGCTTGTTTACAATTCAATCGGTATCCCGATAGCGGCGCTGGGGTTTCTACGCCCTGAGTTCGCAGCAGCGGCCATGGCGATGAGTTCGGTATCGGTCGTCGCGAACTCATTGCGCCTCAAACGATACAAGCTCCACTGAACAGCTTCGAGGGTTGCGTCGACTCGCTCGTATAAGCGTGATCCGATCAAGCCACGCCGCCGCCATCTAGGGCCACACAATCATTCCATAAGTTTTTTCTGCGCTTCGCGAGCCGTTATGCGGGGTGAGACGCTAGCTTTATGAGAGCGTCTCTTCATAGGACTGTTGATTGGATGGCACAGGCACAGATGGGGACGCGCTCTAGAACGGGCTCAGCGCACCGCTCAAAGCTTTTGTATCACGGGGCGATCATAGACGCACATAATCACATCGGCATGGACGTAGAGGGAGTCACGCAGCAGCCCCAATCCCTTCTGCGTAAGATGGAACAATCGCACGTTCAAAAGTGCATAATCTTCCCGTTTAACGAGATTAAGCCTGGCAAAGCGTTCTCAACTGCAAATGATTACATCGCGAAAGTCGTCGCAGCTCACCCTGAAAAATTCATCGGATTTGCCCGCACCGACCCTCAGCATCCACTCGCAGTCGATGAGGTCCGGCGAGCGGTAAAGCAGCTGGGGTTGAAAGGGCTGAAACTTCACCCGCGCAGCCAGCTGTTCAATCCATCTGATGAGCAAGCGCAGCCGATACTTGAGGCGTGTGTCAGGCTCCGTGTGCCGATACTATTTCATTCCGGCTACGCGTACGATCCGATTCCACCAATGATTGCTCGTGTGGCGCAAAGCTTTCCCGAGCTCTCGATTATCATGGGCCACATGGGTTGCTCAGAAGTCTGTACTCCAACTGGCGTCGAAGAAGCCATTCAAGTCGCGCGCGGCAACGACAACGTTTATTTAGAGACCTCTCGCGTCATGCTTGCGTCTTGCATTGTCAAAGCCGTTCAGGTTGTTGGGGATACTCGGGTGTTGTTTGGCTCTGATACGCCGTACGGTTCGCAACTGGATGAAATAACGACGATTCTGCGAACGGGATTATCGGAAACGTCTCTGAGCCGGGTTTTCTCGCAAAACATTAAGGAACTGCTCCGCTAGGTCGCTGCGAGGGGGCCGACGTGACTTACGCATTCGAAAGTGCTTTATAAGTCAGAAGAGCACTTATCGCACATGGGCTCAGTCGACGACTACATCGCGCAAGCGATCGACCGCTTGAACAGCGACGACATAGGCGCAGCGATTCAGATGTATCGTGAAGCGCTCAAACTAGACCCGAGCGATCCTACGGCTCTGACTGGACTGGGGGCTGCACTTGACGAGTCAGGAGAGCTAGAAAGCGCGATAGATTGTTACCAAAAAGCGCTAAAAGCGGCCCCTGATGATGTTATTGCGCACAGCGGCCTAGGCGTCGTCTATGAGCAACAGGGCAATATTGATCGTGCGACGCGGGAGTATCGTGCTGCATTGTCACTTGACCAACAAACTGCCTCCTTACACATCGCCTACGCTCGAGAGCGGCATAAAAAAAGCCTCTTAAGGGAAAAAGAAGGTTACGAATCAAAAGTCAAAGAGCTCGCAGAACTCATCGATCGCTACGCGAGCACCACTGAAGCGGTCGATCGAGACGTCGCGGAGGACTTTCCACAGTAACTGACCAGAACCGCCTTGACGTAGTGAGGGGGGTTGCTATGTACGACCTAAAGCCCATCGGCACGGTGCAGTCGACAGTGACGCAATCACGTGATATGCCGCTGCAGGGTGTTCCGGCAGTCATCAACGTTTTTGACGAGTTTCTGGAGGGGCTGACAGGCATAGAGAGCGACACCCACATAAATGTCATCGGCTGGTTTGACAAGGCTGATAGAACGCCGCTGATGGTAAGGCCACGAAAAATAAGCCCTCAGCTCGAAAAGCGGGGCGTCTTCTCTCTGCGCTCGCCTGCACGGCCAAATCCATTGTCTCTCACAGCCACACGGCTACTGAAGGTGGATGGCCCACTCCTTTACGTCGAACCGCTTGACCTTATCGACGGATCACCGGTCGTGGACATAAAGCCGTATTCAGCCGGATGGGACACCATTTTTTGGGCAAGAGACGTGCACTCTGCGTTGATAACTCAACATATGGCCGAGGAGCAAGTGCTCGCGGAGCTTTTCCGAGAAGCGTTTAATTTTCACGGGGAAAAATGCGCGGCGATAGCAGTTTCAGCGAAGATCGCGTACGATGCTGCACAGGCGCTTGAAACAAGCGTGCGCGATATCCGTCTCCGGCTTCCGCGAAACGTAAACCCTCACTTAGCTGATGGTCTCGTTGGTGTGTCAAGAGCTACAATGGGCAATGCCAGGCTCACATTTTCCGAAGATCCGGACGTTCGTATTTGGACCGCCACACGGTCAGTTAGCTATCGTGTGTTCGACGTGTCTGGCTCAGATGCGCAACGCGTTCTTCGAATGAGCTCCGACCAACTTTTCTCGAAGCGGTAACTTGCGTTGAGCGTTCCGTGTTGCACTGGTTTGAGCACATTGAGGTGCTTGCCCTCGCCACAGGGAGAAGGAGGAGAGGCTCCGCTGCAAGCGCTGGCCTAGGGCGCCGCACTTGTGATGCCAAAGTATTATATTTTCTCCGCGCGACGTAGTTGTATGGAAGAAGATCTCTCTGTGCGCGTGACGTACCTGAGCCACTCATGTTTTGAGGTGCAAGACGTCGATCACACGCTCCTGATTGATCCATTTTTTAGCAAAGAAAACCCAAACGCGCCCATTTACGCCGGAAAACCCGATGTCGTGCTTATCACCCACGAGCACTTCGACCACACGACCGCCGAGAAGTTTAGCGCGACGGTAGTCGTTCCGCCAACTATGGCAGGAAGATTCCGCAAGACGGTTGTTATGGAACGCGGGCAAACTAGGCTTGTTGAAGGGGTTCGCGTGACAATGGTTGGTGCGAGCCATCATCAGAGCAAGTACCCAACCGGTTACGTCTTCGAACTCGGCGGCGTTCGATTCGCACATCTCGGCGACACCTATTTGGATGGCGTTCAACCTTTGGAAAACGTCGACGTGCTGTTCATTCCAATAGGCGGCTTTTTCACGATGGACGTAGAAGAGGCGCTCGAAGCACTCGACATCATTAAGCCCGATACCGCCATTCCGATGCACTTCAACACATTCAGTCAGATCAAAGCAGATCCGCAGCGATTCAAGCAACTAGCCGAAAACGCAGGCCACCGGGTCACCGTGCTTTCGGTAGGGGAGACGGTGGCCTTCTAGACCGATCTTGTCGTGCGATTCTGCGGGCCGCAACGCCTGAGGTCGACTGAGCTGTCTCCGGTGGAAGGGATAGGGCAATTGATGGTACATTACCGCGTTTGCCTAGCATCGGACACGCTTTGCTTAGCGGCCTGATCCGAAGCGTTTCACTGCAATGATCGAGCGCATTTTGCGCGCGCATATGCCCGCTCGCTCGCTTTGTGCAGCCTTTGCTGTTGATCGATCTTGCGCGGGCGGAGCATTCCGTCCTTGAGTCGAGAGGACTGAGGTTCACCAGACGAGAGAATCCTCCTCATGCATTTGTGTTTTTTTGGGCGTGCCACCACAAAAGAAAATGCGCTATTGGACGCTGTGATCCGAGCTCCGAAAGAGGACCTAGCTGGTCTCGTAATATGCCGATGCGAGTTTGCGAATCGTCTGTGCGGTCTGTTTGCCGACGCCTCGCACCTTCGTGAGCTCTTGAGTCTGCGCGCGAAAAATGGTTTCAACGGAGCCGAAATGTTCCAACAGGGCGCGGGCAGTAGCGGGCCCTATCGAGGGAATTGCAGCGATGACGTATTCTTGCTGCTCTTGAAACGTCTTTAGGATCTTCTTTCCGTGCACTTTGGGAGTTCGCTTTTTCTCCAGTTGTTCTCGTTCGGCTATCGCAAAAAGTAGCCTGGCCGTTTCGGCGGCGTCGCGTGAGCCTATTATCGGCACCCCCAAATCCACAGTAATAGCTGCTAGCATGCCACGGATCGCATTAGGGTGCACATCTGTCTGGGTGAAGAGGTCAGGTCCTTCGATGACGATGAGAGGGCGTTCGTAGTTTGTGGCGAGCTCTTGGATTTGAGCTAGAAGATCACGCCCCGTCAGCGAGGCAGTGAAGTCACGGTCAGTTTTCCGCTCGACAGCGACACGGTCACTCATGACGTAGTCGGCGACAGGAAGCGTACGACGGTCAACGATTGCCCCAAGCGCTTCAAGCTCTTCTATAACGCCCGATCGAGCTTCTCGCTGATCAGCGACAATCCGTATCGCGCTCGTGCCTATCTTTCTTTCGTGGGAATCAAAGTCCAATAGCGTCTTTTGTTGCTCTTCAGAGATAGCGCCCGCCGTTTCGTTTGCAGTGTGAGGATCTCGATCTTGATTTTGAGTGCCTCTAGCGTCATGTTCCGCGTGGAAGCTGCACTGGGTCTCCAGTCGTGCGTCTATTGATGCGAGATCGTCTGCGTCACTCAGCGGCGTTCGACGAGCTAATCGTCCGCGCCGGCTTTCTGCATCAATTTGAACGAGCTCCGCGACGGGAGCGTGCTTTGCACTCATACGCCTCATTTCGGCACTCATCACGCGCTTTTTTCGGGTGCTCGAAAAGCTGTACGTTTCGTCCCGTGTACCTTTTGTTACCAGAACTACTACACGACCGGCTCGTCTCCTCCCCGTGCGGCCCTCGCGCTGGATGCTGCGGATTGCAGAGGGAATAGGCTCGTAAAATACCACCATGTCGGTAGCAGGGATGTCCAAGCCCTCCTCTGCAACGCTCGTAGCGACGATGACGTTGTATGTCCCACTTACGAACTCTGTTACGAGCTGCACCTGTTCCCTCTGCGAGAGGCCTTTTTGCCCGTCCTTCTTTGCTTGGCCGACGAATTTCTCTGCCCGGATGTCCCGCATCGCGTTGAGCGTATTTTTGACGACTTCGGCGGTATCTCGGTAGTTCGTGAATACGATGATTCGTGAATCGGGTTTGCGTGCCAGTTGCTGCGCGACGACGTCTTTCAAGGCTCCGAGCTTTGGATGCATTTCGTCAAGACGGTTTGTAAGCGTCATGGCCGCCTTTACGTGATCATCGGCGACGAGGCTTCTCGCTGCTTTGCTGCCCTTTTTTGACTGCGCTTCTCTGTTTAGCCGCTCGAAGTACTTGCGCGTCGGCACGATGCCCTGTGTCTCAATCAATCCTATAGCGTGCCGTAACTTGATCACCTCAGCAACCAGAGACATCGCCCTGTAGTTCCTATCGGTGGCGACTTTGTGCTGTATCTTGATCAGTTCGGACGTAGAGACCCATTCGCTGAATACAACTTTCAACTTCATAAGCTGGCGCAGCCGCTGCGCCGCGGCTTGCTTGAGATCCCGCTGAATGGTTTCCATCTGGGCCGGCAGAGAAAGTCTGTGGGTCTCTATATTCTTCTCGTGCGTGTACGGATACACATCAGGATCAGATTCGGTGCGGATCTCGATATTATCAATGAACAGGCTCTCGCTCACTTCGTGGATTTTCTCAACGGTGCCGCCAGGAGAGGCGGTCATGCCGAGGATAAGGGGGTCGGGTACCTGCTCGACGTACGTGCTGGCGATGAAGCGATACGCATAGTTGCCCACCGCGCGGTGCGCCTCGTCAAAGATGATGAGTTTCACGTCAGAAAGAGCGATCCTCGCCTTCTTGAGATCGTTTTCAATGACTTGAGGTGTCGAAACGATCGCTTGCTGCTGCTGCTTCCATAGTTCTCTTCGCTTATCGGGAGGAATCTCTCCCGTGAAGATGGTCGTCTCTGCGAGTAGGTGTGAGCGCAAAAACGCAGCGTGCTGCTCGACAAGGGGCTTTGTTGGCGCCAGAAATAAAGCCCGCCCGCCATTTTCGAGGCGTTTAGCGATGACGAGCAGCGCTACGATGGTTTTGCCAAGCCCTGTTGGCAGCACAATCATAGTGGAGGCGCGCGCGGCAGATTCGGCAAGCGCGAGTTGATATGCACGGGCCTCTACCGAATCATGGACGATTAATTTATGGTCAACGTAGTCTCGCATTCCCGTCTCTAATTTGACTCAAGCGCTATTATAAGTATCCGTGGTTGTGGCGTGCTGCTTTTTTGACGGCTCTGTGAGAAGGCGCGGACCTATATGCTTATGAGCTAAAAAAGCCAAATCTTCGGCTTGGAGAGCTTTCGGCAGCGATGCCCGACAGGAGGTAACCGTGCAAAAAGCGTACGACGACTTAAAGGATCTAGTTGAGAAATATGCCTTCTTCTCTGACGGCCCGTACCGATTGTCGGCAGGGGAGCTGAGCGATTTTTACTTCGACTTGCGCCGCGTTACGATGCACCCTCGCGGCGCGTCCCTGGTTTCCGAACTCATGTTAGAACGTTTGGGCAGCGTAGACGCGGTGGGGGGAATGGAGAGCGGCGCGATACCCATCGCTACAGCAATCGCCCTTAAATCAGGCACGGTGCGCGCGTTTTTTGTGAGAAAGGCGGAGAAGAAACACGGAAGGATGCGCCGCACAGAGGGATGCATAAGGCACGGGGATGTCGTTGCGTTCGTTGAGGACGTTACGACAAGCGGAGAATCAATCCTCTCAGGAATAGCTGCTGTTGAGCAGCTTGGTTGCACGATTGCAAAAGTCATGTGCATTTTAGATCGCGAGAGCGGTGCCAAAGAACGGATAGAGTCGAACGGGTATCCGTTTGAAGCGCTGTTTGCGGCGAGTGACTTTGTCGGGTGACGAATCCTTCGCAGACATTATAAGGCCGTCTCAGAGGGCGGCCGAACTGGTAAGTCTTGATCGCGCGTAGCCCAAGTCACACGTCGCAGCGTCTCAGCGGGCCTTGACAACATATGGTCGCTCACGAGAGTGCTCAATGGTCATTGCACCTGAGCACTCGAGTTGACAAGGCTTATCCGTGCCGACAGCGTATACGGTGTTCAAGAATAGCGACAACCGAGACTAGTAGCGTGGTTTATGAACATAAACAAAAGCGACGATACTGAACTGTCTTGTGAGAAGTGCGGCACTGCATTAAGCGCGGACGCAGCGAGCAGAACTATACTTACTGACGGGCACGTACACGTCTTCTGTCAAAGCTGCATGCAGCACGTGCTTATCGTCAAAGATGGTTCAATACAGTTCTAAAGTAGCCACTCGCCTCGTAGCGTTGAAATCCGTGCCCCGACTGCGAGTGCGATAATGACGCGAGTGATAATGTGGCCCTTGAGGCCGGCGCTCGCGTCAGGGCCTTCTGCCTGTAGTAAAGCACACGCCGCACTCGACTGACGAGACCTCATACTATCTGACAGGTGCGGTGCCCACTTAAGTGCCCTATATTGGTCGAGAATCCTCTCGAGCATCCTGTGGACGTAGCGGGCTGCGTCGCGCTCGTATCTGCGTGGTTAAACATTAATGCCTGCAACTCCGGTACTTGCTTTTCACCGATTACGCGAGGGCGCTTCACGTGCCGAGGGAGCTGCTCGTAGAAACCGCTGCGGAACAACAACCGCAGCGTAGACCGTGAGCGCGGATGCGTGAGTTGAGGGCGGCTCACGCGACTCCCTGACCGGCTCATTCATCTTTTGAGAAACGAAAAACGCGGCGAGCGCGGTGCGGTGGTGATGATTGTGTCGTTCTCGCGTTCTGCTTGACAGACGACTCTGCTTTGCGTTTTGCAGCCGGCAACGCGGTAGCGTCGCTAAAAACCGTTTGGAAGCCATTCAGTTCGGCCGTAAGTTGCGCATACTCCTTGCGCAGCTCCTTGAGCGCCTTGGAGATGCGTTGGTCGCTTCCTGCGGCCATCGCTTCAAAACGCTTGACTACGATGGCTTCAAAATCAGAAAGAGTGAGCTGGTGCACGGTAGGAACGAAGCTCATTATCTCTAAGTTCAATGCCCGCTGCGGTATAACAAGTTCAAGCCCGCGTCGACCGATACGCTCCTCGGTGATTAGCTCTTTGCTCTTGATCCGACGCTTTACGGTCGTCGTCGAAACGTCCAGGAGTTTGGCAGCTTCCTTAACCGTAAAGTAGCGTTCTTTGTCAATCATTGATGCACGTCACTACTGCCAAGCCAAAAACACGTCTTTATGCACCCTTCCCACGTTTACGCCATTTGACTGCAACTGCGGTTGTCTTAATTTTTGAATGGGCTTGAATTCTTTCATTTGACCGGTCACATAGAAACCAGCAGTCAGTCGTTTCGCGCGTCGCTGCAGTGCGATTTGCCGCACCCTTCATGCCACATCGCTTCACTTTTTCTACGAGAACACGACATTGCGCCATTTTGGACAGTTTAGTCGGCGTAGTTCGTTCGACGCGCTCGGATCCCGTGCACGACGATGTTTCTTCGAGTTTCCAGTTTCTTGTGCTAAATTGATTGCTGGGGAAAGTAATTCGCGGCTATACCCGTCAAGTGGGGGGCAATGCTTGTGCGCTGTGGATTAATGGCGTAGCTGTCGATGAAACAACAGAAGTATCTTACGAATCCTTCTTGCACCAGAGGAGCGACTGCGGCTTCGAATTCGCGCCGCCGGTCTTTCTTGCGTTGAGCCTTGAGGAAAGGTGCTAAGGCGTCAAGCAATACCTCTGAATGTATCGCGCAGGGGCTGGCCGGCATAAGCTCTGTTAGTATCGCTAGCTGGAGCTTGCTCATCTCTTGGAGCTTCTTGAGATCGTCCTGGTCTCGTTCAAGTTGAGCGCCCTTCGTAGCATCCCCCTCGTGCGCGGTGTCCGTCTGCGACCGACGGTTGTCGGCGATTGCACACGAGTTGACGCGGGTGTCTTTTTTGGCTCGAAGCATCTGTCTCGACACAGTAGGTCGACGTCTTTGTGTCTCGACACAGTAGGTCGACGTCTTTGAATAAAACGTTTTACTTGACGGCCTCAGTGCGCCGGAGAGAAGCTATTTGAGTGGCAACACAGAAACAGATGAGCGGAGCATGCCATACGAAGTATCGATCCACAGGTGCGACTCTTATGATGATCCGAAGGTCATCAAGGCGGTCGAAGCCAGCCTCGCACCTCTCGGGGGGCTCGAGTCGGTCATCAAGGCGACCGATCGCGTACTTATCAAGCTGAATCTGTTGTCGGCGAAGCCGCCTGAAGCTGCTGTGACCACGCACCCTGCAATAGTTAGGGCGACGATTAAGCTCGTCCAAGAGCTGGGAGCGACGCCGGTGGTCGGGGATTCTCCCGGCGGTGGAAGCACCCGCGCGTCGTATAAGAAGCTGCTCGAGAAGACGGGAATTCGGCAGGTGGTTGAGGACACTGGCTGCGAATGGGTCCGATTTGACGAGGCCACACTGGAGGTTGCCTCAGACAAAGCCAAGACGTTTAAGAAACTCACGCTGGCTAAAGCGGTTACTGAAGCAGACGTGATTATCGGCCTCCTGAAGCTTAAGACGCACAGCCTCACGTACTACACTGGGGCCGTCAAGCTCCTGTACGGCTACATACCCGGAATGTTCAAGACCGAGTTTCATCTGCACACCGCCCGGGACATAAACCTTTTTGCTGATCTGCTGCTGGACTTGCACGAAACGTACCCGCCCGCTCTCACGATTATGGATGCGATTGTGGGTATGGAGGGCGATGGCCCCTCTAACGGGAACCCGCGCAAAATCGGGTTAGTGCTCGCAAGCAAAAGCTGCACGGCGCTGGACTATGTGGCGGTAACAATCGCAGGCTTCGATCCCATCTCGGTCCCGACGGTGAAGTTGGCACAGGAGCGAGGTGTTGGCCCAGCGCGCTTAGAAGACATCGAATTGTTTGGAGAGCCGGTTGAGCCCCTCATTATGGGTGATTTTGAAAAAACGTCAACCACGTCACCCACGTCACTCTCGAGAGCACCGCCGTTTCTCGTGAACAGCTTCAAGAGGTTCATAGCTGTAAAACCCGTCGTCAACGCCTCGAAATGTATACGGTGCGGAGAATGCTTCAAGGACTGCCCGCCGAAAGCGACAACGTTAGCAAAAACGGGGCCGACGATAGATTATAGCAAATGCATACGCTGCTATTGCTGTCAGGAACTGTGTCCGGAGGGTGCTATTACCATATCCACTCCGGTTGTGAGAAGGCTCCTCAAACGTTGAGTTGTTGGTGCCCGAGCCGACAGTTGCTGGTCTTGGTCGGCGCATACTGTTTGACGTGGAGAATATGCGCCGATTATGCGTCTCGCGGCACAAGCCACGCTGCATAAGACCTTATATGATTGAAACATATGGTCTCTCACAACAAAAAACGGAGGTGAAATATGTATAGATCAAATCAAAGCTCTTTCGGCAGCAGCAGTTTTAACAAGTACGGCAGCGGATCGTTTAACGATGCTCCTGTGGACGTCGGCAAACAATACGATGTGAAGATTGAAGACACTGCCAGACAAGGGGATGGCATTGCGCGCATTAGCGGTCTTGTGATTTTTGTTCCAAACACAAAGATCAACGACTCGGTTAAGATTGAAATCAAATCTATAAAGCGCAACTGTGCGGTCGCTGAGGTCGTCGAAGCTCCTGAGGAAGTAGAATCCTTAGGGGAAGCCGAGTAACCTCGATTGTACGAAGTGAATAGCTTTTTGAAGGATGGATCGACCGCATTGTTGTTGTGGGGTTTGGCCCCTAGTATTTGACGAGGATGTTGTTTTTCCATCAGTTTTTTCTTTAACGACTCTTTTTTGAACGATTTCTAATTGTACTCAAATTCTTTGGCTTTTCTGAGCGTATTCTTTTGACCTGCGTCCATATCGAGATCGTTTGCTTGTGGGCGTGCTGCTACCCGCGAAACGCCCGCAAAACGGATCGTACGATCTTGCGATGATAGCACGTGCGGCGGTGTGGCAGAGCTCACGGTGGCGCGCCGCTTTCTTACCGCTCAGGTGTGAAACGCTTGACCGTGCACGCCGTATGCGGTCGCGGTTAGGCGACGGCAGAGAGCTACGAAGTCCAAAGCCTTTTTATGTCTGCACACGTTAGTATGGCTTTGGCAGAATTGGCAAGAGAGGCAAGGAAACGACGAGCGCATGAGGTTGTTTAAACCCGATATCGACAAGCTAAGGGCCCGTGATGACATTGAGGCCATCATCAAAACACTTGGTGACTCAGAGGCCGAGGTCCGGATACGGGCGGCTTATGCCCTTGGCATCATGGGCGATCATCAAGCGGTGAACGGGCTCATTACGGCGTTGGGGGATATGGATGGCAGCGTCAGACAAGAAGCAGCGTCCGCACTGGGCAAGCTCGGCGATCCCCGAGCCGTCGATGCGTTGATTGAAGCGCTGCACGACGAATACGAGCGCACGCGCGGCTGCGCGGCATATGCCCTCGGTAACATTGGCGATAACCGAGCCGTCGGGTCGCTCGTTCAGTCGCTGCGAGACAAGCACGACGGCGTCCGCAGGCTGGCAGTGAAGGCACTCGGCAAGCTCGGAGATCCCCGAGCTGTCGATGCGCTAGGCCACACCCTGGGTGATGAAAGCCGCGACGTCCGCCTCGCAGTCGTAGACGCGCTCGCGACGCTCGGCGGCCCGGGTGTGATAGAGCCGTTGATTGGGGCGTTGCAGGACAAGCGGCAATCAGTTCAGAAGGCCGCAATTGAAGCATTGGGGCGGCTGGGAAACGCGGGCGCCGTCGGGCCACTGATCGCGACCGCTGTTGTCCACAGCAAACTCGTGAGCATTCAGCGCGCCATCATAGAGGCGCTCGTGGAAATTGGAGAACCCACAGTTGAACCGCTCATCGAGACGCTACGCGACGACCACAGCATCGCTCGGATTGTAGCGGCAGAGGTGCTCGGAGAGATCGGCGACGCAAGGGCTGAAGAGCCGCTTATCCGGCTGTTGTCGCAAGTCGAGCGCGGCGCGCCGCACGACCCGCAGTTCGCTGTGCAAGAATACGCAGCATCCGCGCTCGGAAAGATCGGCGATCCGCGAGCGGTGGGGCCTCTGATCGAGGCACTGTTAAATGCTCGAAGCGTTGACGTGCGCACCTCGGCAGCATCGGCGCTCGCTAAGATCGGAGATCCGCGCGCGGTAGAGCCCTTGATACGGATGCTCAATGACGACGTGCCCCAGGTCCGCATCGCCGCCATGTACGCGCTCGGGGAGATTGGCGATACACGAGCGGTCGAGCCGCTGGCAGACAAGTTGGCGTCTGAGAGCACGGAGGTTCGGGTTTCAGCAGCTTCCGCACTCGGGCAGATCGGAGATACAAAAGCCGTCGACCCGCTTATTCGGGCATTGGGTGACACAGACAGCACGGTTCGGGGGAACGCCGCCTATGCGCTCGGGGAGATCGGTGATACGAGAGCGGTGCAGCCGCTGATCAATGCCTTGCTGAGCGAAAAGAGTAATACCCCACATCAGACAGTGGAGGAGGCTCTGCAAAAGCTAGCCGGTGCGCGAGACATGAAAACTTTATGAATTGAAAGAGACACGAGGAAAGACTGGGTTTGATTTATTTTGTGGTGGTAACGGCATCTCTCACCATCGGAACGTCGTCTTGCGTTGTTTCACTCTTGGAAACTGCGCAATTAAAGGAATAGTTTTTTACGTGGGGCTGTTTCAGAGGGCAAGGCAAGGTGTAATTTGACGCCCTAAATCAACGTTGCACACAGAACCTAAATCAACGTTGCACACAGAATGAAGAGGAAGAATAAAGATGACCAAATATACGGAAAATGAAGGCCCCTACGAAGCGTTAACGCCAGGAAATGCGGCATTACTGCTTATTGACCACCAAGGGGACTGCTGCAATTGGTGCGTGACGCCTCCCCTGAAGAGTTTAGAAACAACGTGTTGGGGCTGGCAAAAACAGCCAAATTGTTTGAATTACCCGCCATATTGACAACAAGTCTTGATTGGGGCCCGAACGGCCCGATTCTTCCTGAACTCAAAGAGTTGTTTCCCGATGTCGCGACGATCCGACGCCCTGGCGTGATCAATTCCTGGCGCTGGCCAGCGTTTCGCGACGCCGTCGAGTCACTGAATCGAAAGAAACTGATCATAGCAGCGATGACTGATTCGACCTGTCTGCAATTTCCCGCCCTGGATGCGGTTCTTGAAGGCTTTGATGTCCACGGCGTCATTGATGCGAGCGGAGCGGTGAGCGAGCACGAACGAGCGGCTACCGTAGCGACGCTAAGTCAAGCCGGGGTGAAGGTGCGCAACTGGTGGTCAGTTGCGGCCGAACTCCATGCAGACTGGCGACGAGACGAAGCGAAAGGATGGCCTATGGCCATGATATTCCGCGAGCATCTTCCCAGTTGGGGCTACCTGCTCGACACGTCTTCAGCGTATGCCAGCGGTACGATGGTGCCGCCAGAGTGACCAATCAAAAACAATCGCGCAGCGAAGCTCGGATTCTACTTCGCAAATACCGAGCTCATAAGAGGCAAACAAAACCAGTCGTTCAGCTCTTCGACCCGTTTCGGTTTCGCGTGTAGAAAATAAACTTTTCAGGCGCTTAACCGGCGTTAATCCGCGCGTCTCATGCTCCATAGCACCCACAAGAGGGTTTCGAAAATCCCGACAATGACGGTGCGGCTATATTTCTGCAATCGGACCCACAATGTTTCGCCGGCACTCGCCTGCGCTCGCAGACCCCTTCTGACCGCTGCTACAGCTCAGTCGTTCAGTAGGCGCGGAACCGGTCTGATTTCAAGGACGTGAGGACTCAACCGGCGGACCGCTAAAAAGAGGTACGAAGCAGACTTGACGCGCGACGAGGCTTTTATTCTTGTTCGGTCTTGACAAGTTCAAAAATCGACGAGTTCTCCGGATAGAAGATGGCTTGAACGTCGGTCTTTAATTCGCTAATTTTTCCTTGCATAGTATCGGTCAGCTTGGACGTGTCGTCGTAGTGGAGGCTTTGCTTGCACACAGGACACACAAAGTGGTAGCCACACGTGTAGCCACTCGCCATGTCAAACGTGTAGCGGCCGCAGTTATTGTCGCACGTGTAATAGGCGGTGTTCAGCTCTCCATCCAGCCACGTCTCCAGCTTAGAGATAAGCTTGTGAGCATCATCAGCGAGGCGACGCTCAATATCGTCAAAGTTTACGAGCCAGCGATACAGCATCCATCCAGTTTCTTTGTCGCGCTGAAGCGTATAGAAGGCGAGGCGATGCTCGTACAAAGTGAATAGCGTCCGCCTCACAGTGTTCAAGTCAGAACCAGTTTCTTCTGCTATCTGCTGGTCTGTCAACTCGTTTTTTGAAAGTCGCTTGATCATTTCAAGGCCCTGTTGACCAACTAACTTTTCGAGATACGCCAGCATTGCTTTGTCTTCTTTGTTTTTCTTCACTATTTATATATGGACCCGCAGCAGCTTATAGTTGCTGCCACTTGCAACGTTGGCCGACTACGTTCGTAGATTCCAAAGCGCGCAGAGGTGGGCAACCAGATTGTTGGATAGGGGTCATTTGCTTTTGCACGATGGACAGAGATTTTGCTCCGGTGAATCTCGCGCAGCACATATTCTCGTAAATCAACAAAAGGATCTAGGTATTGATCGACAGCATACTAATAAGCACCGTGTCAGCGCTCTCCTTAATCGCTGCGATTGGAAGAAGAGACGTCCCTGCGAAAGAGAGCCTGTTAAGCGGCTGTAAACCCACGCAAATTGATCACTGTGCATACTCAACATTCTGAAGTGTTTAGGGAAAAGGCTACGGTTGCCCCATCGTGTGAAGGATCCACGCCATTCAAACTCTGGAAAAAAACACTAGAAAAAAAGAGGGGGGGGTTAACTCTCAATTGTACGTGAAAAACGCGCCCTTGCTCATGTCTCCTCAAGCTCCTCAATCTTCTCCTCAAGCTCCTCAATCTTCTCCTCAAGCTCCTCAATCTTCTCCTCAAGCTCCTCAATCTTCTCCGCCGGCCCATCAGAGTGCGTGATATTCTTCTCTGATTGCTCGCTATCGGCCTCTGTTACCCGCTCCTCCGTTATCGTAAACATTCTATTCATTGCATCCTCGACCCGTTCCTCGCGCTTCAGTCCCTCATCCAAATAATGCGCGTAGACTTCCTTAAGCACGTCGATCTCGCCCTGGAGCCGCTTAAGCTCGTTCAAGATAAACTCCTCTTTATCGGTCATTTATTTTTATCCCCTCCCTCAAACAAGTGTTACCTTAATATAAAGAAGATAAAAAAAGCCTGTAATGATAAGCGCGAGACCAATACACCACATAATAGCGCGGTTCCGGGCTAGTCATCGGCAACCTCTATGGCGGCTTCTTGCTATGTCGTGTACATGATACGGCGCGGACGTCTGTACTGCTCGCAATACGGTACGCGATCCCTCTCACCGCGCAGTTTGCAACCGTTAAACTTTTCGCACCGTCGACAATCCATCATCGTTATAAAGTGAGTTATTCCGCTGGCCAGTTAAGATTATCTCACCGTCGCGTTCGGTCCTGATAAGATGATATTACGAATATGTGTTGATAATAGGTCGCGCGAGGCTATCATTTAAGTAACCGGGATAGAAAAAGCCCGCATATTTCGGAAGTAATATCGAGAACGAATAAATAGCGCCATCCTTATTGTCGTTACCGCTGAACGGGGCCGTAAATCAGTGGGAATCGAAAAAAAAGAAATAACGAGTCAGGAGCTACGGAAAGCGCGAATGGAACACGCGAGCGCGCAGCTGAAAAGACAACACACACCTGTTATCGGATGTTGCTCTGCAATTTATCTTTCCAAACGATTATTGCATCTAAGTGTAGTTTCAATCCTTGTTTTAGTGGTTGTTGCTCTGCAACCTTACAGCGTTAGATCTAGCCATCTTGGTATGCCTTTTCTTTTATAAACTCATACAGCCCATCAAGGTGAATAATCGCCTTGCTACGGTCGGTAGGAGCTTTTTCGAAGTCTTGGAGGAATACCACATCGTCGTTCTCTGTAATAGCAACCACTGGATTGAGGTTATTCTGGAACTTCGCTGCTCCTTTCATCTTAAGCCATTCAGTTAGGTCAGCGATAACTTCGTTCCCAAACTCGTCGTGTATGGTATTGTAATCGGAACCACGCAGCAGCTTCTTTAGCTCCCCCATTCTCACCTTAAACCAATCTCCTTCGGTCATAACTGTAGAACCACCTTATGTTTTGAATCTCGCTCGGTTTCAATCCTTATTTTAGCGGATGTTGCTCTGCAACCCTTCCCAAAAATACTTCTTTATCGTAATAATCCTTGTCATGTTGCTTCTCTACAACAGATGCAGCACCGATGTCGTTTCTACTCGACCCCTCACGATTCGGCTGCCGATGCGCTAGACGAAAGCATATGACTGAGCGTACACGTGAGGGCGTTTTTGTTTGCAAATCGTCTTTTTGAGAAGTGACTAAAGCCGCCACGAGTGAGCAAAGGTAGTCTTGATAACTGCCTCGATTTAATACATCTTATTTTTCGGGCTTCGCTTGACCTGAAACAAGCTTCAGGGCCCCTTTATGCTCAGCGAAATAGCCAAAGGATCCTCAGCATGCAAGTGAGCTACCAGCGTTCCCAATTTAAAGAAGAATTATAAATATGCCCGCGTGGTTGTACTGGAGGATCAACATGGGACTATTTGACAGGTTCAAGTCGAGCAATGCACCAACGCAGAAAGGGCTGACAGCGAAGGAATGGCGTGACAAAGGAGATGCACTTGCAAAGTCAGGCCGTCACCAAGAGGCGCTTCAATGCTTCGACAAGGCGCTCGAGATCGATCCGAAGGACGCTAAGGCGTGGGCTCTGAAAGGAGCCACGCTTGGCATGTTAAACCGCCACGAAGAGGCACTTCAGTCTCTCGACAAGGAGCTCGAGATCGATCCGAAGGACGCTAAGGCGTGGGCTCTGAAAGGAGCTACGCTTGGCATGTTGGACCGCCACCAAGAGGCGCTTCAGTGCCTCGATAAAGCGCTCGAGCTCGACCCGCGGTATGCTATGGCGTGGAACACTAAAGGAGCTGCGCTTGTGTAGTTAGACCGCCACGACGAGGCACTTCAGTGTCTCGACAAGGCGCTCGCGATAGACCCGCGGGATGTTGATGCGTGGAACTACAAAGGAGCCGCGCTTGACATGTTAGACCGCCACCAAGAGGCGCTTCAATGCTTCGACAAGGCGCTCGAGATCGATCCGAAGAATGCAACCGCACAATAAGGGAAACCGGCGGCACTTGAGAAAAATCGTAAAACCACGCCCAAGAAGCAGTGAGGAAAATGAACTTGCATCGATGCCCTCCCTCAGATAATTAGGTAAGTTTTTCGGGTTTTTCGAGCCATATACAATAAAAGATGAACACAGGTAAACGACAACACTTAAGCTGCATGCTACTAGTTGTGCACGTTTTTTTTACTTTATGGATCTTACTATAGGGGCTGAGAGACTATTGCGATCTCCAAGAATATCGAGCGGGAACACGTTATTCTGGTAAGCGAAGAAACAAGGCTTAATCTTGGTGCACTGTTTCACAGCATTCCGTTTGTGCGCAAAGCTAACATAGCCCATATCTCTGCAGAAGAAATTTGAACAAAGAGAATTGCACGTCTCTGAATATCTGCGTAGGAGAGATACAAACGCCAAACCCCAAAAAGAGCCAGATGCAAAAAGCTACTAATCCGAGAAAGATTTTGCTGAAAAAAGATGATGTAAACAGACTTCATGATGAGAGAGGTTACTTCGACGAGATTGCCCCACGATGGGATGATATGCGGCGGACCTATTTCTCGGAGAGGGTGCGGGATCGGGCGCTATCTGAGGCACGGGTGCAGCGGGGAAAGCTAGCCGCTGACGTTGGGGTGGGAACTGGGTTTATCACCGAAGGGCTCATCGGGCACGGCGTGGAGGTGCTCGCGATCGACGAGTCTCTCCCTATGCTGCAGGTACTCAGGCGCAAGGCGTTCGGTGGCGCGGGCCTGCATTGTTGCATCGGGAGCGCCGAACGCCTCCCCGTTCGCGCCGGCGCGGTGGACTACGTTTTTGCTAACATGTGCCTCCACCACGTCGTACACCCCGCAGCAGCGATAGGTGAGATGGCGCGGATTCTCAAGAAAGGGGGCACGCTCATTATCACGGACCTCGATGAGCACGCGTTCGCGTTTCTCACAGAGGAGCGCACCGATCGATGGATGGGATTTAGGAGGGCGGATGTGCGCACGTGGTTTGCCGAAGCGGGGCTGAAAGACATCATGGTGGGCGACACCGGAGAGCGGGCGAGCGTGCCATCGGACTCTACTGACAACTGCGCTGACATCAGCATATTTATAGCGCGAGGCAAGAAATGAAGCAAGCCAAGGTGGGGTAAATGGGCAACTTTTTTTGGGCTTGGGATAATCAGAGCAATCTCCGGTATCCTCGCCGTCGTACTCGCGTTCTGCTCGGAGGAATGGGCAAGGCGTTTGACGCAATTGGAGGGACACAGCCCTACACGAACGCAGGGGCAGCACTCATCTTCTCACTAGTCGGAATCGTCGGCGGCGTACTCGAAAACCGGAAAATCTTTGGCGCAGCTCTGATGATTATCGGAGCGCTCGGGGTCTGATATCGATCAGTCTTTTCGGCGTTCTTACCTTCGTGCTGTTCCTACTGGGGGGAATCCTTATTCTAGCGCAGAAGCAGGAGCAGGCTGCAGTCCCGCCGTTTGCGGGGAAAAACGCAGGGTGAAACGTCTGAACTGCCCACATCCGGAGCGTGATGCCGGAGAGCATAACGACGATTCCGATCCAACCGATGACGTCGACCAGGAGGCCTATCTGGAGGTAATTGAGCGCATTAGCGACGATTAGAAGAGTAATGTTTATAGAGACCGCCAGACTCAGGAGCCGCGTGCTTGCGTGATCGAACTGGCCTCCCTTGAGCGTTGTAGCTGCTTGGCCCTTTCGTCTACTTTCAGTGATCGCGAAATAAGCGATCAGGATGACGTACGCAGCAATTATCGAGTACATTGAGCGCAACCTTCATGTCACGTTCATTGAACGCCGTGCGATTACGCTGATTTCTGTATGGCTAGCCTTCTAAGGATGTGACAGAAGGCCGTTTTGCAATGTTTTTTAATCGCGAACAAGGCTCGCGTTTTCAGCTGCCTGATCATTTTTGGATTCTCGAGCCTCGTGCAGTTCAGCGTGAATCCATAAGTCTTTGCTTAAGCACAACCGAGGTCTCGATTTGCCTCCTAGGAATGTTCCAGTGTTCTTGCAGGAGCTCATTCTTCTCCTCGCGCGAAACCAACGTGAATCCGTGTCGCTCATAAAACCGAACTGCCCACGTTGCGTCTTCCCAGGTGCCCACCAAAATCAAAGAGGTGTGCGCGAGACTCAGGAGGTGTTGTAGCAAGGCACTGCCTATGCCGCGCCTCTGGTAGCCCGTGCGCACATAGCAGTGCCTAATCAGATCGCAGCTGCCGACGTTTTGAATTCCCGCGATGCCCAGCAAGAAGCCGTCTTCGTACCATCCGCAGAATCGAACACCAGCTCTTATTTCGTCAGTGAGTTCTTTCGCTGACATGTACGGCTCTTTCCATCGGTCATCCGGGATGGCGCCTTTGTACGCATTCGCGGCGTCATTGATTATCTCGAGGATGATAGCACTGTGATCTGGCAGCAATTCTTTGATCTTCTGCATAGGTTGCGACTGAAGTATACTCAGCCTTTATAAACAAATTTTGTTTTTTCTGCGACTGACCTAGAGGAGCTCTTCCGGGCAATATGCGAGGTCATTCAACGGGAGCAATAAAATTGCGCCTTTATTGTGACGCATGGCGAGAGCGGCGGGGGGGTGGAACAATTATCGGCATCCGCAGCTTTCGGATAATTCACGGCCAACCTTACCATAAATAGATGATCTAAACAAACTTCCGATAGGCATTAAAAGAAGTTGGCTCAATAGAAGTTCAGTAGGATCAATAGATACAAAGTAACATTCGAAAAAGGAGATTAAAGAATATGTCTAAAACCGAAGACTTCTTGAAAGAGGCATTTGCAGGAGAGTCCCAGGCCAACCGCAAATACCAGGCATTTGCAGCCAAAGCAGATAAAGAGGGATACACCCAGGCAGCCAAGCTGTTTCGGGCAGCTTCTGAGGCAGAGGCAGTGCATGCCAACAACCATCTGAGGGTTATGAAAGGCGTCCTGTCCACTCTAGAAAACCTCAAGGCGGCCATCTCTGGCGAGGATCATGAGTACGAGGCCATGTATCCGGAGATGATTGAAACGGCCAGAGTCGAGAAACAAAAAGGCGCCGAAATGTCCTTCCACGACGCCAACGAGGTGGAGAAGATCCATTCTCAGCTTTTTAATAAGCTTCTTGCCGACCAAGGCAAATCAGCAGAGACTTTCCCCTATTACGTCTGTCCGATCTGCGGGAATACGGTGGAAAATGAGCCGCCAGAGAAGTGCCAAGTATGCGGCACCGAAGGGAAGCTGTTCAAGAGGGTCGATTGAGCTTTGCCAATCAGCTCGGGAAGGTCCAAGGAGACCCCCCCACTTTTCTTGTGCATTGAATGGGCAGATACCGCCTGAAATAACACCGTTTTTATTTTATGCTTGTAGTAATATTAATTCATAAAACAATATTTTAGGAGGTAGAACAAATGATTTCCACAAAATTGAATCAAGCTATTAACGAGCAAATCACTTTCGAATTTTATTCAGCCCACATTTATTTATCAATGGCTGCCTATTGTGCTGCTACTGATCTGCCAGGCTTTTCGCATTTTTTAAGAGTGCAATATCGCGAAGAGGTAGATCATGCGATGAAGTTTTTTAATTTTGTCGCTGAAATGGAAGGCAATGTTAAGATTACTGGTTTCCAGACTCCACAAACAGATTTTGGCTCTGTTTTAAATGCTTTTGAGATAGCATTAAACCATGAAAAAATCGTCACAGGTAGGATTTACGATTTAAAAACTATTGCTATGGAAGAAAAAAACTATGCAGCTTCAAGCTTCCTTGAGTGGTATGTAAATGAGCAGATAGAGGAGGAATCTAATTTTACGGCTATCGTTAGGCGCTTAAAAATGATAGCTCAAGATTCGGCTGCTTTGTTTATGTTAGATAACGAGTTGGCAGCAAGGGTTTATATTCCACTCGCAGAAGCAAACGTGTAAAAATTGTTACGGTGCATCACCTTAAAGCGCTATGCCAACGAGGGGTGGAACAGCCGTGCTGTTGGCCGTCTGTGTGGCAGCCTCAGTTTTTTCACAAAAACGCGTTTGCAACAAAGCGTGGACGGCATCTGATGTTCTGCCACCGTGCCTTGAGGCGTCAATTGAAGGAGAACGGATTGACTATCGTTGGTGGTTCTCGTGTCGTGGATATGACACGTAGGGATAACGAAGCTGATGGGTGGGATAGCTAAGGAAACGCCGAACCGGCAGGATGTGCGCGATGCTGAGGAATTTGCTGAATGACTCGCTTAGCGTCTTATCCCCTTTTTGCTCTCCAAGCTCTCCAGCTTAGCCTTTATGAACCGATGGAAGGAGGAAGCGTATGGTTGAACCACGGGACACTATTGAAATTGTAAATGTCGTTGCATCCACCGGCATTGGACAAGAAATAAACCTCAAGCAAGCAACGCTTGCTTTAGAGGGCGCAGATTACGATCCTAAACGGTTCCCGGGCCTCGTCTACCGGACCAAGGACCCGAAGACCGCTGCACTAATCTTTCGATCGGGAAAAATCGTTTGCACTGGCGCAAAGAGCATAGATGACGTGCATAAGGGCCTGGAAAACGTATTTCAAAGTCTACGAAATATCGGAATCGACGTGAAGGGAACGCCGGAGATCAAGGTCCAAAACATCGTCGCTTCCGCGGATCTTCACTCGGTTTTGAATCTAAATGCAATTGCCATCGGCCTCGGGCTTGAAAACATTGAGTACGAGCCGGAACAATTTCCCGGCCTCGTGTACCGGTTGTCAGATCCTAAAGTGGTCGTTCTTTTGTTTGGTTCCGGCAAACTGGTTGTAACCGGCGGTCGAAAGCCCGAAGATGCGGCGAATGCGGTCGATCGAATCGTTGAGGAGCTTAAAAGCTTAAGCCTTTTATAGGTAACTAGGTTTAGTCGCTTAATGATTATTCCTGAGTCAGAACGCTCAGCTGCACCGCTAGCTGGAGAGAAAGTCTTCTTCCACCCTGACATGGTCAGGGAGAATGAGTGCATACAGCGCTTCTTCTGCTGGCCGCTTAAAATACCTACGAGATAGCGTGAGTTGTTGGTGTCGTAACTTGTTTTCACGGTATGTGGCTACCCTTGAATTTGGGCAAAGCGAACTCCCATGTCAAAAGCTTTTTGACAATCTTTTGGAAATTCTTCTTTTCGTCTCTTTGCTTTCTCTTCGACGTCAAATGCTGATGACTCATATTTTGAATAATCATCAAATTGGTAGGTATCGGTAACAAACAGCGATTCTGATTCCCCGAAGATCCTCTTCATTACCATTTCAACAATATTGAGATACTGATCATAACCCATTAGTCTCATCTGGTCTTCTTTCGCACCCATAGTGTAAATTAAACCCGTCTTGATCCTCCTCTTAAAAAGCGTTGAATGGTTCGCATCATACACCAAGTAAGGAAATACCAACCTTTCCATGAAGGATTTCATCTCGCCGGTAGCTGTTCCCAGGTAGATAGGAGAACCCAGGATAGTGGCGTCAGCCTCTTCAGCTTTTTTGAGAATTGGTGCCAAATCATCGTTTACGGCACACCTGCCATAGCTCTCGCCATTTTTCAATTTGCAGGAAAAACAGCTTATGCAGCCTTTAAAATTGAGTTTATAAAGATGAACGAGTTCAGTCTCTGCTCCTTGTGAGGCTGCCCCTTCAAGCGCATTATTTAGTAGTGTTGCGGTATTGCATTTGGTTCTCGGACTTCCGTTTATTGCTAAAACTCTCACAAACATTGCATCTCCCTTATAGCGATTTAACCTTGTTGATACAAACGTGCATCTGAACATTCACTCAAACCCATACACCGTGTGTAGCGACTATTAAAGTCCGAAAAGTGCGTTTTATCGTACAATTCTTTGATATCCTGGTCGTTGAACTGCAAATAGACTGTCGTCACGTTTAGACTCGAATGCTCGAGCACCTGTTGCAGCGCCTGATGTCCCTTTCGTTTCGCACACAGTGGATCGCGTAAGAGTGTCGGAAGGATGGACATCTTTTCCAATGACCGGACCGTACCGCTTGACGATGTTCCGCACGTGCCGCTGTTTGAGGGCAAAAATAGGGCCATCATCGGGGGGAGTAGTTGTGCCGAAACGTAGTCGGAGAGCATTGTGATCGTCTGTGCGTCTAAATGCACCCTCCGCTGCTTCCCTCCTTTCGCCTTCGTGACGCAAATGATGCTGTTGTGTGGTTCACTTCACGCCGATGTGCTTACTTTCTTACGAAAATCTGTACTCGTCAGTCTGGCACGCGTGAATTGCTATGGAAGAAGCTTTTCCCTGCTGATAAGTCTGCTTGAAAGGAGAAATAGCGCGATTGACAGAGCGGCGATGACGACGGCTTCGGCGAGATCGACCACGACTACTGCGATAAAAGGCAAAGTCCACGGGGTTAAGTACGCGGGCACCACCAGCAACCCCCCCAAGGCGAGGCCTAAGGGCTGATTTGCCCCCGCCCTCGGCTTCTGCAATGAGCTGAACGTCATCATAGCCACCGTATCGAAAGAGACGATGGACAGGGACAATGCGGCGGCAATGCCCGAGGCCTCGAGAGGGACGGTTACATCTCCTCTCAGAATCAATGCCACCGTAACATTTGCAACGCCCACCGCTACCATAAGGAGTGAGACGAGAATGGCTCCCGCTTTCAGGTAGCGCTTGTAGATGTCTCCTTGATTCATCCCGAGCGACAGGAAATACTCGAGCACGCCGTTATTCTTGTCGTAGACGTAGAGCAGAATGACTGACGTCGTAAGCGTCAGAGCGGCAATTGTTGTCAGCGCGACGGAGAGAAGCGAGAGTGATGTCCCGACGTAGATACCGCTATTCGCGGGCACCCCTCCGAGGAACGCGTTGCCAAAATTTGCCGTGAGGATAGCCATCGACGTGAAGAATGTCGCGAACACGATGTACGATTTACTCAGAGAGAGTCCTCTCTTAACGATGATTATTCCAGGATCGCGCCCCAATTGGCGCACGACGTTGTTCTTCACGCGTTCACCGGTTACGCCGTTTCGAACAGCTCTTGCAACGGGTTTTCGAGCTGCCGCATTTCCGTCACCAGTACTCCGTTTTCGATTAGCTTCTTTAGGATGCGTCCTGCCTCTTCGGGGCTCGAAACGCTCAGGACGTAGTAGCCCTGCTCTACCCGTTTCGCGTCCACGATTTTTGAAATGTCCGTCGAAGTCGAAGTCCTAATCCCAACCCTGTATTCTCTCTGTTTGATGTTTGAGATCTTTTCGGCGAGCGCAATGGTTCCATCCTTAATCAAGATGAGGTTCGTGCCGATGTCGCTCGCCTCGTAGAGGTTGTGCGTGGAGTATAGGACAATCTTATCCTTGCTCAGCTTAAGGAGGATATCTCTGATCTCCTTCGAGTAGCCTGGGTCCAGGTTTGAGGTGGGCTCGTCCATCAAGTAGAGGTCGCGCTCCCTAAGGAACACCTTCGCAACTGAGACTCTCTTCTTCTGTCCCTGCGAGAGATCAGAGACTTTCTTATTCCTAAGCTCCTGAAGGTGTAGCAGCGCGAGAACCTCGTCAACGCTTCCTCCCTGCATGTTCGCGTAAAACGTGAGAGCGTCGTACACCGTCATCTCCTCCGGAATCGCGTTGTAGTGCGAGAGGTAGTTAATCCGCTTTCTGACATCACGCGACGAGGTAACGTTTTCGCCGTCAAACACGACTTCGCCCGAATATGGCTCTAAAATGCCGGCGATGGTTCTAAACAGTGTCGTTTTCCCCGCGCCGTTTGGACCTAATACTACGTATATCGACGGCTCTTGTATCGTGAGATTTACGTCGTACAAGACGGTTTTTTTGTTGTATCCCGAGTTCACGTTGTGCAATTCTAAAGTGTGCACGTTCACGACTCCTAAGGCGCTTTTTCTGATGTACTCTTGCGCTAAAGCGGCGGGCTTAGATTATCTCACTTTTGGTCGGCGAACTGCCGCCACGCAAACGAATCCGCGAGTCCGGAGAGCCCAGCGAGACGACTAATACGTGACTTACCGCACTAAGGTCCAGGACGGGCGGCCAGTGACCCCGCTGCAAAGGCGGGAATTGACCACGGAAAATATTCCCTCCATTCGGCGCAGCAATAATCTGCACGAGAAACAGTGGCAAGACCATAGACCCTATAGCAGGCAAGTAGCAACGGCCGACACATGCTGCAAAAGCGAGAGGGGTCACTAGAATGATGGGAGAGCACTGATTACCCGAAGAGTCCACAACGCGCGCATGGCCCTCGTGCACCTTATCGAGCTAACCTCAGAGTGTGAAGGTGAGTGACAAAACGATAGTATGGGCTCCTTGAGCGGACATTTATTTCCACTAGGAAGTGCAATGACGGGGCAAGGGGCGGTTGTCTCACCAGTAAAGGTTCAACGTGTAACGAGCATCCCGCAAAGCGTTATAGGCACGACACCCTTGATCAAGTCTAACGGTGAACGTGTGCCCTGAAATGGATAGATCATGCCATGAATATGATGCCGTTTACCATGACGCCCCTCCATATGGAGTTCGTTTTTGAGTGCTCAAGTTCTACGAAGCAAAACTGGAGCCTCTACCTCCACCGTGAGCAGGCGCCGGGCTAACGCGTCATTGAGTCCTGCTAGAGAGAGTAGAGCCAACCATGCACTTGTGATTCGCCGCAGCGTGCATCCAAGAGCTTTTTGAGGCATACCAACGTGCTTTTGCCACCACGCTTCAGAACGGGCCTCAAAAATCAAGGAAATCGGTGGAAGAAATAACATGCATGGAGCTACAGAGAGCTAAAAAGGAGTACGTCTAACTCGATGCCAGTGAGGCACCAAACCTTCACAGTATACTCCGGCGTCGCTCGCCAACCTTGGCCACGACTCGCCGTTAGCATGACCCACGCGGGGGCTTCTTCGAGCCGCTTGTACGGACTCTTTCAAGCGCTTCTGAGAGGAGCTTGACATATAGGTCGTGCATCTCGGGGTCTTCGGCTATGATTTCATCAAAGGCCTCGTCAATAGCGTTGCCTTTGAGAGCATTAGAACCGAGTTCGGCCAGATCAAGCTTTTTTGTGCGGCGGCGTTCTTAACCGCCATATCGTAGCCCCAGGATAAGAGCTTGAGTTTTGGTGGGACGCTAAACGCCGCGTTGGGCGTGTACTTCTCTTTTACGCCGGTAGCAGGATTGACCCACTCACCGCGCCACGATCGCTCGAAGGCAAACGTGTTGGATTTGAGTAAGTGGGACTTTTTTGTTATTTCCAAGCAGGATATCAATCATATTTTTGGTGATTAGAAGGGTGTAGCACTCAGCGTGCTCGAAAAGTATTGCGCGAAGACGGGCTTTGACGGATTGCGGGCGACCGTTGACACGTGCAAAGGGCTGAGCTGACTATGAGGGTTTCGGAGTAGGTCTTATAGGGCCGCTCGTTTCAAAGAACCGCTATGCATGTTCCTTTTTCCAATCGTCTTTATCGAGACCGTTCGCCCGTCTGAGAGCCCGTACTATAAGTTTTGCGTACATGTCATGCATGTCCGGGTCTGTGTCTAGAATTTCGTCAAAGGCTTCGTTAAAGGCGTTGTCTTTGAGCGCTTTGGCTGCGCTTTCCAGCAACACCGATTTCTTCGCGACCGCGTTCTTTACGGCCATCTCGTACCCTAAGCTCATGAGTTTGATCTTTTGGTCGACGGTTAAGTTGTTGTGGGGCTCATACGGCTGTTCCTCGCCGGTTTCAGGATTGATTTGCACACCTTCACACTGACGTTTCAGATCCTCGCCAACGTGTTGGAAGAAGTAAATGCCGAGTGTGAATCCCGTTGCGTAGATCTCTAAGCGGGCCTGCTCTGCTTCTTCCTGCTCTTTTTCGAGCTGGGCGGCGTCAAAGGCCTGGCAGCGAGGGCGCCACTGATACTTGCTGGCCCACTGACGCAGACCTGCCTCGTAATTTTGCTGTTTTCCGAGCTTTTCTACGGCCGCAGCATACGTTCTATAGCCCGTCCCGAGGTTTAAGTACGTTTTAAAGGCACCATAGGCTTTGTCTGATTCGCCGTCAAACTGCTCCCAAGGCTCTGGCCACGACTCTTTCTCAAGATTCGTCAGCTTTACGGTATCTCTGGGCTTTTTCATGCGTTTGCCTCGTCAAATTTGTGGGCGTTGTCATTATGCTTGTGTGGCATGTTGGTCTTCACTTTTGAATTCTTGGTTGTGCATGCGGGGTTCGCGTTCTGCGGCGTCCTGCTGGGACGGCAGAGGCCCCATTTGCTATATAAAGGGGGCCAAGAACCGTATATAAACCTAACTTCACGGTATCGTCAAAACAAACTCCGTTTCTTTTAGAACTTGACTTCGAAAACCTTCCCCTAGTTGAACGTTTGTACGTTGAGCAAGAGGAGGCCACCCACATCCTGAGTGAGGAAAGCTCTGTTGAAAAAGCCAAACGGAAGCTGCAAGAGCAGGCGGCGCAAGCAATCTACCAGATGCGAACCAAAACCGCGCTTCAGCAAGTTATAGACCTTGAAAAAATCCGCCTTTTAGAAGCAGGTCTTGGTTTGGATGCGTTTAACGTTGAGCAATTGTTAGAAGCAAACGTCAGCGATGGTTGGCTTGAAGCCCTCCTGCAAGCGGAGTCAGCTCTCTTGATTAGCGAAACCCATCGATTTTCCGCATCAGCGCTTAACACATATCATAATTGCCCGCTGCATTACAAGTTTACGTATGTTCTTAAAGTCCCTTCAGCGAGTAAGATGTCGTTCAATTTGGGTTCTCTGATTCACGATGTGATCTACCAACTGACTTTGCGGGAACTGGAGGGGACTCCTCCTACTGAAGGTAAGGCTTTTGAACTACTCGAACATTTGTGGCCGTCCGCTGGATTCAGTTCGAAACAGGAAGAATGGGAGAAGCGAGTCGAAGCAGAACAGTTGCTGACGACCTACATCGAGTGGAATCTCGAGAATGAGAACGAATTATTAGGTGCTGAGGTCGAATTTCTCTTCCCGCTCAACGGCAGGAACGTCAAGGGCTTTATCGATCGACTTGAACGAACTAGCGATAGCCAATACGTAGTCGTAGACTTCAAAACGGGCAGCTCGATGGAGAGCAAGAAAATGATGCCCGACAATATCCAAATGAACGTTTATTGTCTGGCGGTACAGAATAAATTCGGGCAGATCCCGGTAAGATGCTCATTGCTATATCTTAAGAAGAAACGCACGGTGGATTACGAGCCAGACGAACAAAACCTCGAAGAGCAAAAGACACGACTTGAAAGCTTCATTCAGCAGATTGTAAGCGAATCGTTCGATGCCTCGCCTTCTTATGATGCGTGCCTATTTTGCGGGTATGGCGAACTATGTGAAACCAAAGAGGTGAAAGAGTAGCTTCTCTGTTGTGCTCCACTGTGAACTATAGTCATTTTCGAACTTCTTCAGCACTAAAAACGGTTTTTTTAGGACTAACTAGCTATTTTCACTTCATGCTGGGCCCATTCAAGTGCATCAAGGATTTTTTTTACGATGCATCATCTCTAAGTTTGTCCATTCCGATGCTTGGGAGTTTCTCGATGGACTCTGCTTGTAGATTTATGCTGTCAGTCATTAGCGGTGAAGAAACTCAACTTCATGTTAAGGCACAAAACCTGATCGAAACTGTTATGCGGATACGTCGTTCAGTTCTCGTAGCGAAGATGAACTGCCTGAAAGCTTTTGCCAAAGCTGGCAACCTCTGCCATTGACGTGCGTGAACGAATTCTTAAGGATAAACTGATCAAACAAAACAGACGTGCCTACGCACTACCGGCAAGCACACGCGCTGTTTGTCTACTGTCTGCGTTAACGATGCTAGCAGCGCTTATTCTCGTTGCGTTGACACTCAGACCCCAGCAGGAAGCCAACGTCCTACACAGATAGTGATCTATGCCATCTTCGTGCCGGCATCGTAAGAGGCGCTCTGGTTAAAAACCTCGACCGGTTCGAAGGTCCAGACGCCCTGAAGAGGATGGCCTCCCCTTGATTTGATTTGCTCGGACATCGTGTCAAACAATGGTCCGGAAGTGATGAAGTCTCCCACCTTGCATCTGACCTCGTAGGACTTCATGCCGTCGAGGACCAGGAACGAAGCCATCTTGACGCCCCTCTTCATCGCTTCCAGATTCTTTGCGGTCTTCTTCATCAAAATGGCGCCGACGATCATAATCTCGTTCGATGGCGCCCTGATGCTTCCCGCTTGGATCGCGTGCGGAGCTCCATCAGCACCAACGGTTGCCAGGATCTTCGGGTTCTTCTCGTTATTAATCGCATTAACTACTTCGTCAGGTATTTTGACCACGATATTCACCTCGTTGCCAAGAGTTCGCTGGCAATACTTAAATATTGCCTGTGAAGCAATGCGCCATCTTTGATACGATAGGGAGTTACAACCACGTTCAAGCGTCGTTGTTGGCGCTGCTCCATGAGAGGTGGTCCACGCTATCCGCGCACCGGTCACGACCAAGCCGAAAGGCAAGAAACGGCGCTGAAAGGATCAGTGCGGAGCGTCCGTGTGGCGATCACGGACCACAAGAATGGCGGTTGCCACGTGAATATGGGTGAGTCTGTCTACGAAGACGCAACGCCCACAAAGGCTCGTGATCTCAGGAAAGCGCTTGTTGCTTTCGAAACCTTGTAGAGCGCCATCGTCAATTGCAAGCCTGCTCATAGTCAATGGCAGAGCACGAACTGACTCTTGCGACTTGTCCTCTAGGTTTACCTAAGTTTGCTGATCTGCCCGTCAAGGGCATAACCTTGCTGGCTTTGGCTGGCAGGTGTTTGCCTACGCAGGTTCTTTCTTCTTTGGTCTTTTGAGCGACAAAATCAGCATAAGAAGCGCCAAGGGAACCAGAATATAGTCACCAATTGCGCCTGGTGGAATATGTGAAACCTGTAATGGCTTAATAAACCCTATAACCGTCCGTCCTGAATATTCAACCAAGATAAGACGAACATGAACGGGATTAGGCTCTTATAACGGAAAAACACCACAAGAAAGACGAATCCCATCAGAAGCTGCGAAAGTCCCCAGAGCGCGAACAAGGAGATTATGTTGGAGCCGCCTGCAACAGACGTGTTGATTCCTGCTATAGTACTTGCTCCGCCATCGGGAGCAAATATATGGATGCAGCTTCTAATTAACGTAAAAAGAGCAATTAGGAGGAATACTATTGCCGCGATTTTGTAGCCTTGGAAGGTGTTGTCCGCTTGTTTTGGAAGAATTCTAATCCTGCCTTCTTTTTTTGTGTCCATCAATCTCCCTCAAACGTAGCGCTCTGTGAGGTCATAAATATCGCTGAATGGAATGTAACGTCGTACCGTTAGCCTTAGGGTCGACGGGTAAATCGTGATATGAACAAGAACGAGGATAACTTTACAGAGCCGAAGCTTGCACGTCAATGGTTGAATTCAGGCAGATTTTTCAGGTGGACTTCTGCTTTAGCGGAGAATAAATCCTTTGGCGAACTGAACATTTTTTCCATTCAGAGGGGGGATGCTACGAAACCTCCAATTGTGATGATTCATGGGTATCCCACAAGTAGTTTTGATTTTATGGAGCTTTTTGATTTGCTTAGCATGGATTACTTTGTGTGTGCTTTGGATACTCCAGGATATGGATTTTCCGACAAAAGGAGAAATGGGTATACCTATTCGCTTGAAGACGATGCACGACTTGTTAATTATTACATAGCTGAAGTGCTAAACGTTAAAAAACTGACCTTAGTTACGCACGATAAAGGAAACAGCGTCGGATTAGCGCTACTTAACCTATACAAAAAACAAGACCGATATGCGATAGGCCATCTTATACTTACAAACGGAAACATCTACCTCCCGCTGGCCAACCTCACCCGTTTCCAAAAAATCCTCCTAAACCGCCTCACTGGTCCCGTGGCAACCAAATTTGTTACTGGAAAAACACTGGCTAACGGGTTGAACAGAACAACCCACGCTATTAAGGAGTCGCCAGAAAAGGTACGTTCCAACGCGTTTATTTTGGACTATCAGAATGGCGGGCACATTCAACACGATATCATACAGTATTTGAATCAGAGAAAGCAGTATGAAGTTCACTGGCTGGAGAACCTAAGAGACAGCGACGTACCCACGACACTGGTTTGGGGTGAGGATGACAGGATTGCTTCCACAAAAGTTTCAGACTACGTGTGGGCCAACTACTTGAAAGTCAGGAGTGCACAATCGAATTATTGGATCATACCTACGGCAAATCACTACGTTCAGAATGATAGGCCCGAAATATTGAGTAAGCTGATTCGGCAATCGTTTGGTGAGAGGGTGGATTTTCAGGAAATCAGCGAGGAGGAAAAACCTTATAGGAAATTGTCCTAATGCGCACGCGCTTACACGAGAGAGCGGTGCCTCACACACCCTAAAAGCCAGGCAGCATCCACAAGAAACCGCGGCGCTGTGATGTCATCGCTGGAGAAGAAGTCCGGCTTCGTGCTTATTCACGCGCGATACGTGAGCATCATAGCAGCGTCGCCTTGCGCACATCTGCCTCTGTTACGTGGTCGCGATCGCCCTCTTCGCTATAGCTGCAGAGGGCCAACACGTCAGGCCCCTGGCGATGGCTGCCGTTTTTAGCAGCAAAAGCGCTAACAATGGAGACTGCCTCCTCGTCTACACGCATCGACGCGCTGCGCTGAGAACCGATCAAATGACGAACAAATGGGACCCAGTCGACTATCACGAGCACTCGTACCCGCAATACGCGTTCGCGCTGGGACTAATCGAAAGGCTTAGGCTCAACGGTGACGAGCGCATCTTGGACGTTGGCTGTGGTGATGGGAAGGTGACTGCCGAGCTAGCGACACGTGTGCCGCACGGCTCTGTGCTCGGCATTGACGCCTCGCCCGACATGATCGCATTCGCTCGGATGATGTTCCCCCCATCCGCGCATCCCAACCTCTCATTTCATTATGGAGACGCAGCGAAGCTCACGTTCCGCCATCAATTTGATGTCGTCGTCGCCTTTGCGTCTCTCCACTGGGTCAAAGACCTGCCGAATGCGCTGCGCGGTATCAAGCAAAGCCTCACGCCTGGTGGGCGCTTTGCGGCTCAGCTCGTGGCAAAACGATACGCCACAGCAGAGATTAAGTCGCCGCTGCACCGAGCACGAAGAGAGGTAATGGACCGCCCGGCGTGGAGAAAGTATTTTGAGGGATTCGAGCAGCGCAGGGCATACAGTGCCGACCAGTGCGAGCGACTCCTCAGAGACGCCGGCTTTGTGCTGCGGCGCTGCCAGTTCGTCACCGAAGAGGTGACGCACCAGGATGCTGACGCGCTCAAGGGATACGCACGATCGACGTGGCATCGATACACCGACCGGATTCCTGCACAGAAGCGCGACGCCCTTCTTAACGAGGTCATACAGCGCTGCATCGAACTGTCGCCCGCAGATCGAAACGGACGGATACACGTGCGCGCGAGCATGCTCGAAGTCGACGCAACGGTCGCAGGCACGTGATCAGGTATGGAACTCGACCCCAACGTCGCAGCGCACCACGTCTCTGGCGGCGCACTTCTCTCGGTGCCGTATGCCTCATACGCCCTAGTATCGTACTACCCAGAGTGGACACGTGTGCCGGCGTTACATACCTCCGATGGACGTCCAGCCGGACCACTGATTGGTCGCGGCGTCATAGTTCTTCAGCCAGAGGCCGCCATCGCCGCCGCGCACAGAGACGTCGAGATAGGTACCCTCCCCCGACGCGTTATGCGACGTTGCGGCTGCTGGCGACGAGGTTAGATATCCGCCGAAGTTTTGCCAGTCGTTCAAGTGGTCCCACTCATAGAGGGCGTGGTTCGTGCCGGTGACCAACCAGCCGACCTCAGGGAGCCCTCCCCTTGTCCAGCTGTATTGGGCCGGGCCGGTGCCTGCGAGGAGCTGCCCGCCGATCTTGTTCCAGGAGCCCCAAGAAGTGGTGCCTCCATAGTTGGTGGACCTCGTCCAGAGGGCGCCATCGCCGCCGCGCACAGAGACGCCGATCTGACTGCCATCAGGTAGGGCCGATGCAGCGGGTCCCGACGTTAGATACCCGCCGAGGTTTTTCCAGCTGGGCGACTGGACCCCGTTGTCTGACCACTGCTGATAGAGGGCGTGGTTAGTGCCGGTGACCAACCAGCCGACCTGGGTTGTTGCCCCTGAGGTAAAGCTGTACGCGGCAGGGCCGGTGCCTGCGAGGAGCTGCCCGCCGATCTTGGTCCAGGTAAGGGCCCAGGCATTCCCTCCCGCGCTAGACGTCTCATAGAGGGCCCCGTCCGTGCCGCGCACAAAAACGTGGAGCGTATTCCCCACGACCGTCGCAGCGGGGCTTGACGTCGCTACTCCGTGGATAGATTGCGGCGCCCCCCAGGTCACGCCGCCATCCGTCGACTCCCTGAAGTGGACCTGGTTGTCCGAACCTGTTGCAAATAGGAAGAGATTGCTTGCATTCTCCGCGCATACGGCCGGTGCTCCGACGACGGACATGCCGACCAGAGCAGGGGCTTGGACGTTCGCGCTGCTGCCCTGTGCCACACTCAGGCTCGCAGAGACCGCACAGAGCGAGACGAGCACGAGGGCCGCCACGGCAATACTTATAAGCGTACTTTTGTATTTCATACAACGATTCACCTCGTTCCCGGCGGTGGATCGTATCGCACGTTAAGATCAACATCCACGCAGAAACGTCCGCCAGCGGGGTTTCGTTTGAGACGCGTACGGGATGCACTTTAGACTGATAAAGATTGCTTTGCCCGATATTGTCAATATTACCTTTGTTTGTCAATTAGGCGCTTTTTAGAAGCTTGATCATGCATCGACCTTCCACTTGACAGAGTCAGGCAACCGGAACAAAACACAATGTTTGATTGATCCGCTCATCCATGGGAGAAGTGACGGTCTAAAGATGTTCGAATACAACTCGTTCGCGATGTGGATCAAGCGGGCGAAGATCCCGGTTTATGCGGATAACGTCACATGTTACGTTAGGACATCTCAGGAAGTTTGCCGAGCAACATGTCGATGTCATTCAAAGGGATCAATCAAAGCCACCACTGGCTCAGGCGCCATGGGATCGGGAATTGGGTTGGGGGTTGTTGACTATAAAACGCAGTTCCTGCGTCGCAGACCCTTGTTGGGTCGACTTGTGCGGCCGCGGCTAAACGGTGAATACGTGCGCGACGAAGCCTTGCAAGCGCGCGAGCTCATAGAGACCCTCGGCATACTTGATGCAATAGGCGTTGACGGCGCGTTTGTGTTTACCTTTATATCCCTTATTAACCCGTATAATGACAATCCCCGATACGACCTCGATAAGGCCAGCACCAGCTTGGTCAAAAGCTGTGGCGGCGGAAAACCTGGCACAACCTATCCAGACATGCCGTGGGAACCAAAGGAGTCGTTTAGAGCTGTGGCCGAGTACTATCGCACAGAATAGATGTAAGCGCTGCTTGCACTGTCCTATCTATCCCAGTGCTCATTCGCGGGTGCCGGGGACACTTCCCCGTTTCATCTAGCGATAGCCTCTCTCTTATAACGTCAAAATCGCAGAGACCAAAGCGGAACGCTTAATGCGCCTTAGCGCACTACAGGCGAGAGGAGTTTCCGTGACGCGAAGCTTGGTCGGCACGCTTATTGCGATCATACTCGGCCTCGTGGTAGGCGTCGTGCTAGGTGCCATTCTCGGCGGCCTGCTTGAGTTCATCCTCTACTTCATAGTGACCGTGGTCCTGAGCTGGATCGCGAGCGCCATCGGCTCGTGGATATTCGGCGCCCTGGCCGGACTGTACCTCGGCGGGATCATCGGCGGGGTTCTGGGCGCGTTCGTCGGCCTGATAACGCACCTCCGCAATTGGTCCACGGCGTTTCACACGGCATTTTTTAGCGTCCTTGGGGCTGTCGCAGCGTGGATTGCGTTTACTCGGTACGGCGTCACCTTCGGCGGCACGCTAGGGATCACTGATGGCGCTTACATCGGCGCTGTTGTTGGGGTCATTGCCGGTTTCGTCGCTGGGGCACTTGCAGGAGGGAGAAGGATGGGCATGATCTTTAGCGCCATCGGCTCAGCGGTGGGCACGGCGATATTCGGTACGTACTTCTTTGTCTACCTCACCTCATCGACAAGCGTCGCCGTCGGACTCGTATTGGGCCTGCTGATCGGGATTCTCTCAGGCTACAGCGCAGTAGCGCGGGGAAGGTAGTGTCGCTTTTAAAGGTTTCTATACGGGTGCACAGACTTTTTTCTGCCTCT
>Ga0187869_10000429_pt1 | contig 47104 bp, 41 predicted proteins | sample June2016WEW_13_1_2_FD_132972 | JGI IMG/M metagenome (GOLD analysis project Ga0187869, IMG submission 132972) | Peatland microbial communities from SPRUCE experiment site at the Marcell Experimental Forest, Minnesota, USA - June2016WEW_13_100 | ecosystem: Environmental > Terrestrial > Soil >...
CTCCGGGATCACACCTGCGGCGTTGAACTCACTCATTTCCCTGACGCTTTCCCCGCCCTCTTATACAATAAACTCCGGGGGGGTCAGTGTCTCACGCATATTGACAGAGAGGGCGGAGCCATTGCTATGCGGGCGGGGACGCTTCCCCTTAGCTGGGACTCTCTAAGAAACTGCGCCGTAACCAGCTCTGTAAACAGCGGAGGCGTTGTTCTCCGTGAACAGTTTTGTTGATCATTTTCGTAGTGGCATATGACATGCCCAACGTACTCAGCTAATTTCCGAGAATCCACTCAGACCTGGACACGGCTGTTGAGGTCTCACCTCAGAATGGTAGCAGAGAATCTGTCTTTACAGATAGTCTTTAGATGGCACGCTGAGACGTGCGGGGAGACCTTCTTGCTGTCATAGGGCGATCAAGGGTGGAGTGGTACCGAGGGCAGCGATACGGGAGACGGTACGAGAACGGTACGAGAGATGTCGCGTCGGCGCGTGCTCTGTGCACTCTCAAGGGCCCAAGGAAAAGGGTAGGAAGGTCCATGGGATCGTTCGATTCGTCATCCCGTCGTAAATGGCAGAAACAGGACACTCTCAACCTGATCAGTGCCTGTTGTGCTGGATCGGCGCATCGTTCTCTTTTTGCAGGAATTGATGCTGTGCATTCTAGGCGCAGTTCTTTCGGACGTTGAGCGGAGCCTTCAATTATTCCTTCAGGATCCCCCTTTTTTCTCTCACCTCCGATCGTGTAACCCCTTGACAATCAATCCGGGAGAACTGTTGAGCGTTCACTCCGCCTGTCTATCAGGGCATCACCTCCTCGTACAGGCACACCGTTCGCATAGTTAAGCCCTACGAAACAGCTCGCAGCTCGATCACACACGGCTTGAGCTGCACCTCCCGACAAGGGCAAACCCGGTGTGAGCCGGGGACGCAAAGCCACGGGTCAGCCCACTGGGCTGACAGCCGAGCTGCCGAAGGAGGAATCGAGTGTGCCTCAGGATCTACTCCGCCGTCCGTCGCACCTTCTCCCGATGGTGGCTGCTGGGCTTCGCCGTGGCCCTGGGCGGACTGCTCCTTCTGCTCGTCGTTCCTGCCGTGCACGCCGGGACGCTCGGTCTCGCTTGGAATGCTCCAACGACCAATGCGAATGGAAGCGCCCTGACGGATCTGTCGGGTTACCGAGTTTACACCGGAACCTCGAGTAGCGTAGCCTGCCCGGGCTCGTCGTACCAGCCCGTTCCCTCGCCAACCTCCGACCCGGCGACCGGGGCCATCATCAGCTACTCCGTACCGGGACTGACCACCGGAACCACCTATTTCGTTCAGGTGACCGCCGTCGATACGAGCGGGAATGAGAGTGCCTGTTCGAACCAGGCGACGGGGGTGGCGAAAGCCGATGGGCCCCCCACTGGCTCCCTGACCATCAACGGTGGCGCCGCATATTCGGCCTGGACGGCCGTGACATTGACCCTCACGGCCACGGACACCGTGGGGGTGACGGGGTACTACGTCTCGAGCAGTGCGACGCCCCCGGCGGCTACCGCCACGGGCTGGGTGGCGGTCACGTCCACAACCAGTTTCACGAGTAATGTTGCCTATAGCCTGCCCAGCGGCGATGGGACGAAGCCGGTCTACGCCTGGTACAAGGATGCGGCGGGCAACGTGTCGGCCACAGCCTCGGCCTCCATCCTCCTGGACCAGACCCCCCCGAGCAACGGGACGCTCACCGCCACCGCGGGGAACGGCCAGGTGGCCTTGAGCTGGTCCGGCTTCACGGATGGCGGGAGCGGTCTGGCCACGACCAACACCTACAAGCTGATGTTCACACCCGGTACCACCCCGCCAGCTGCTTGCACGACCGGGACCCAGATCTACCAGGGCACCGGGACGACCTACACCCACACCGGCCTGACCAACGGGACGAGCTACGCCTACTTGGTCTGCGCCACAGACAAGGCCGGGAACATCTCGACCGGTGCGTCCGCAATGGCGACACCGCAGGGGACGGATACGATCCCGCCCACGGTCAGCATCACCGCCCCGACCTCCGCGGCGACCTATAGCACCAGCAGCAGTTCGATGAACCTGGGCGGCACGGCTGCGGACAACGTCGGCGTGACGTCCGTCACCTGGACGAACAGCCAGGGCGGCAGCGGGACGGCCAGCGGGACGACGAGCTGGACGGTGAGCGGGCTCGCCCTGCAGAGCGGGGCCAACGTGCTCACGGTCACGGCCAAAGATGCCGCCGGGAACACGGGGATCGCCACCCTCACCGTCACCTACATACCGCCCGACACCACCCCCCCGACCATCAGGATCGCCTTGCCGACAACAAGCGCGACCTACACCACGCGCAGCAGTTCCTTGAGGCTGGCGGGGACGGCCTCGGATAACGTCGGGGTGACGCAGGTGACGTGGTCGAATGGCATAGGCGGCGGAACGGCCAACGGGACGACGAGCTGGACGGTGAACGGGATCGCGCTGAAGAAGGGCAGTAATGTGCTCACGGTGACAGCCTGGGACGCGGCGGGGAACACCGGCACTGCTACCCTAACGGTCAACTATAAGCCGTTGTCGGGTCATAAGTAGTTCCATGGCGGGTATGGGGAGACTTCCTACGCTGGGTTTGCTTGACTTCGGTTAGCCCTTTCGGCATTTCCGCGAAAAGCTCGCCGCAGTGGAGACACGGGCCGAGGGCGGGAGGCAATCCGAGCGACGATCGAAAACACCATGGTGGGCGAGGATGGGACGTTGACGCTCGCCGTGAAGCCGGAGGGCCTCTTGCGGGCCCAGACAGCCATTGCACATTCAGGTGCCGGGGGAGGGAATCGAACCCTCATGGAGTCGCTCGGGCGGGCAATTCGAGCCACGACTATACAGATCGGCCCGAGGTCACGGAGGCTCTCGTATGGGCCAAGCCGTGGCCAGCAACTCGGTGGTCGAGAGAAAGTAGGTCAAGGACTGGCAACACTTCCCGGCCGAACTCCGGGACTTCCAGGTCGCCGCCGGGCCCAACTCGCACCAGATGCACGATTCTGTTGCGAGTGCCGAAAGGCTTTCGCCAGAGCTTCGGCAGCCCGGGCCTTGTCTTCCTTGGTGACCTTGGCGTAGATCGTGGTGGTCTTGATGCTGGCGTGGCCGAGTTGCTTCTGGATGACCTCCAGGTCGGCGCCGCTGACCACCCGATACAGGTGCGTCGCATAGGTATGCCGGCTATTCCGGCCCCGGAATAGTCGCCACTATCCCGGGTCCCGGACTATGCCGGGCAGAGCGAGGATGGGACGGCCAAGTGCCTGCTAATGAAGGATGTCAGCTATCTCGGTCCGCACTCCCACCCGGCATAGGTTTCTCGGGATTACAGCTGGTTGAGGAACGCCAGCAACTCGTCGCCAGCCCTATAGCGACCGGGCGTTCCGCCGGGTGGCGTGGTCTTGGCGAGAATTTCCTCCTTGAGGGCGAGGTTGGCCTCGAGGTAGATCTGCGTGGTTTCGACCGACTCGTGCCCCAGCCAGAGCGCGATGACCGCGCGATCCACCCCGGCCTGCAACAACTCCATGGCCATCGTGTGTCGAAGGACATGCGGGGTGACGCGCTTGCTGCGAAGCGACGGACACGTGTGAGCGGCGCGGGCCACCTGCTTGGCGAGTAAGTCCGCCACGCTGTCGGGGCTGAGCCGACCGCCCTGGGCGCTGGGGAATAGCGTGGCGGTATTCCGTCGCGCCGGCTCCCGCAGCCACGCCATCAAGACGGCCACGGTCGTCTTGGTCAGCGGTGTGCAGCGCTCTTTGCGTCCTTTGCCGAGACAGCGCACGTGGGCGCCCACCCCCAACGCCACGTCCGCGCGCTGGAGGCCCGTCAGCTCGGAGACGCGCAAGCCGGTTTGCACGGCCACCAGCAGCAAGGCGTGGTCGCGGCGCCCGAACCAGGTGCGTGGGTCGGGGGCCGCGAGCAAGGCGTCGATCTCCGGGCGCGTCAGGAAGGAGATCAACGCCCGCGGGTGGCGCTTCCCGGGGATGGCCAGCACGCGTTGGATCTGGGCGGCATGGGACGGCTCCTCGTAGGCGGCATAGTGGAAGAAGGAGCGGATCGCGGTCAACCGGAGGTTGCGACTGCGGGCCATGATCCCGCGGCGCGCTTCCAAGTCATCCAGGAAGGCCGCGATCAGCGGGGCATCGAGCTCCGCGAACGCTAAGCGGGCCGGCGGCGTGTGCAGCTGCTGGTGCGCGAAGCGGAGCAGCAGCCGGAAGGTGTCCCGGTAGGAATGGATCGTGTGCGGGCTCACCTGCCGCTGCCGCAGGAGGCGCTGAGTGAAGAAGCCTTCCAGTAACCTGGCCAGAGTCGCGCGGGGCTTCATGCTCGTCCCTCCCAGCGCGCTTCGAGCCGCTGCACGGCCCAGTCCATCAGTTCGGGGCAGGCCGTTAAATACCAGTACCTATCGGCCACATGCACATGCCCCAGGTACGTCGACAGGAGGGGCAGCCGCCGCTCGACGTCCTGCCCCGCCCGGGACCACTGCACCAGCGTTTGGACCGCAAACCGGTGGCGGAAGTCGTGGAGCCGGGGACCATGGCTGGCGGTCGCCCCGCGGAGGCCGACTTGCCGGGACAGCGCGTAGAAGGTGCGCCGGACCGTGCCGCCGTCCAGCCGCGTGCCGTGGCGGGAGATGAAGAAGTAGGCGGCGGGCCGGCCGGCCAGAACCCGATCCCGTCGCGCCGCGTACGCGGCGAGCACCTGCTGGGTCGAGGCATGGATGGGCACCAGACGAGACTTGCCAAACTTCGTGCCGCGAATGGTGAGCAGGCCGGCCCCCAGGTCAACATCGGCGGCCTGCAGGTTGCGCGCCTCGCTGATGCGCAAGCCGGCCACCGCCAACAGCCCCAGCAGACAGTGGTACGTGGGCCCGCGCAGACCGTGCGCCGGCGGGAGCTGCTGGGCGGCCTGGAGCAATCGTTGGATCTCGTCGTCACTGTAGAGGTACGGCCGCGGCCGGCCGGGGCGGTGCGGGAGCAAGCCCCACGGCGGCACCTCGGTGTGCGGGTCCTGGGCACTCCAGTGCCGGGCAAACCCACGGACGAAACTGAGCCGCCGGGCCCATTCTGCCGGGCGGGCCGCCGGATCTTCCTGCGCCCACTGCAGGGCCAGCGCAATGGTGAGGTGGGCCGCGCCGCGCGCTTCGAGAAACACGGCGAAGCGCAAGAGGGCGACCTTCGCTTCGCAGAGCTTGAACCCCAAGCTGCGGCGCAGCTGGATATAGTCCTCGACCGCTTGACGCCATGTACTCATCGGACACCTCCCGGCCACGCCAGGGCCAGGGGCGCCAGCGCCGCGACGTCCACCTTGGCGTAGAGGGCGGTCGTCTGGGGACTCCGATGGCGCAGAAGTTCTCCAATCTCCGCCAGCGATGCGCCTTGCCGCAGCAGCTGGCAGGCGAGGCTATCACGGAACTGGTGGGCTCCCTTCCGCGGCGACTCAATCCCGGCGCGGGTCAGCGCATGCTTCACAATGGAGCCGATCGCCGGCGAGCCCTTGAAGCTTACCGCGGGTGCCCGCCCCCGGAGAAACACGCAGCGGCTGGCGGCGCGGGGCCGCCCGGTTTGCACATAGGCGGCGATCGCCTCGCCGACCTCCACGGGGAGAGGCAGCTGGGAAGCGCGGCCCCCCTTGTCGCGCACCGTGATCCACCCGGCTTGCCAATCCAGGTCCTCCAGCGTGAGCGCGGCGACCTCTCCGGCCCGCAACCCCAGGCGCGCCAGGAGCAACAGAATCGCGTAATCGCGGCGGCCCACCGCCGTCTGCCGGTTGCAGGCGGCCAACACCCGTTCCACCTGGCTGGGCGGCAGGGCGCGGGGCACCGTCGAGAGCGACCAGTTCGCCACGGCGGGCACACACGCGGCCAGGTCCGTGGGGAGATCCCCGCGATAGCGGGCGAAGCGCAGAAACGCCCGCAGTGCCGTGGTCATCAGGTGCACTCGTTTACTGCGAAGCATCGCCGCGCGACGCTGGACAAATCCCGTGACGTCCGCGGCGCAGAGCGAGGACAGGTCGACCGGGCCAGCCCCGAACCGCTCGGTCAGAAACTCGCCAACGAATCTCAGGTGGGGGATCAGCGTCGCCGGGGCGAGGGCGCGTTCTTGCTGCAAATAGCGCCGAAAGGTGGCTTGCAGTTGGTCCGCGGGCGTGGGCGCCGGCACCGACGGTTCCGGAATCACCCCCTGCCGACGCAGCAGGTTCCAGAGCCGCTTCAACCCTGCCTGGTCGCTTCGTCCCGGGCGGCGATAGTGCGCGCGGGCGCGCAGGTAGAGGGGAAAATGTTGGGCGGTGATCTCCGGTGCGGGGATCTGACGTTTGGCCAGCCAATGGCTGAAGTCAGCCACCAAGCGAATCTGGAACTCCGCCGACTGCTGGGCATAGCCTTCCGCGTACATCTCAGCCGCAAAGACATCAATGTACGGACCCAGCGGGCCCTCATGCAGGCGCTGAACTGTGCAGGGATCTCGAAACAAGTGATGGGCCATGTCTCCTCCTTTGCAAGTGGGATAGTGGGAGGAGACACCGAACTATGCCGGGCGCGCAACTCTGAAGCAGGCCATAGATGGGATCGCGCTCACTCGACCCGGCATAGTCCGGGACCCGGGATAGTGGCGACACGTGTGCGTGGCGTACCGGGGATCCAAGCCCACGGCCGCCATGTGGCCCTTGACTACCTGCCACACGCCATTGCGGGTCAGTGGCCCCCGCTGTCCGGTGAAGACGGGGGCCTCATCCGAGACCTCCTCGCCACGGGCCGCCTTCCACGCCAGGAAGGCCTTCAGGTGGGCTTTCAGTTCCTGGGTGGGGGATGAAAGACCCTCCCGTGTCTTCCCGCCCTTGCCCTGGCGGACTACTAGCGCACTCTGGCCGTATCCCAGGAGGCAGTCCCGGACTTGCAGGCCGGCGACCTCGGAGGCGCGGAGACCGGAGGACAGCAGGGTATCCAGCAGGGCCCAGGACCGAATGGCTGTCACGGCGCCCGTCTCGGTGGCTTGGAGGCTCGGGCTTCGGCGTGGCGCCGCAGGCGAACCAGTTCCTCGGCGGTGAGGTAGCGAATCTGCCGCTGGACGGGCGACATCGCTGCACCTCCTTGGGGACGGGACCCAATCACTGGCCAGTCAGAAGATCGGTCAGGGACACCTTCAGCGCCTTCGCCAGCTTGTTCAGCGTCACAAGGCTGGGGAGCCGACCGGCCTTCTCGATCTTCCAGATCGTCGTCCAGTGCAGTCCCGCCTTCCTCGCCAGTCTGCGAAGCGAGCGGCCTTGTTCTTGGCGAATTCGGCGAATGTTCCTCATGTCCATGAATGTATGAAATGGGGCTTACTTTCGCAAATCTCACGGCGGCGGGTGGCGAGGGATTTCTGCCCAAATTTCTGCCCGGAGGTGGCCAGAAAACGCGGGGATGCTGCGGAGCCATGCAGCGGAGAGAGATGGAGGGTAAGTGAGCGTTGCCGTTAGGAAAAGGTTGTTTTTCCGAGGGCAGCGTGACGTGCGAGACTACGGCCCTCGTGGACCTAACACATTCCAGTTGCGTGGGGGTTGCGTCGCCGTGCATTGATGTGCTATGTTTTGCCTACCGTCTCCCTCTAAGGCCGCGTCGTGATTCCCGTTTCTTTCAAGATGAAGATCGCCACCATTCAGCGAGACTTTGTGGCTCAGGTGTTGGCTACGTTGCCACAGTGGTATTCACCCTCTCGCGTCTTTGGCCGCCATCAACATGGCGTCTTAGATCGTGGAGCGCCTGATATGGATAGACTTTTCAGGAAGATTGGCCTCCGCAACTTATCGCCAGCAGGACCGCGCCAGGATTCGGCGCCTTGGTATCAGAATTGCCAGGAGTGGGGGAGTGATTTATTCGGTAGTCTGGGGAGTGATTGAGTCTTGTTTGTGGCATCCGTGGCGGGTTGATGCGCCGCTTCCCGTTGAGACGCGATCCCGACGAGTTGTGGCGTGCCTCTGCGCTGGCGCGCAGGGAAGGGAGGTTCCCCCGTGCTGAACGCCCCAGCCGAAACGCCCAAACGTACTGAGGACCGACAGGGGGATCGTCCTCTTGCTCTTGAATGGAGCTGACCATGGCCCTTGAAGCTGAAGCCCTGGAGTATCGTCGCCGACATCGTGGTCTCATCGGAGTGGAAAGCAAGGTCCCGGTCAAGGACCGGCCGACGCTCAGCTTGGTCTACACGCCTGGTGTGGCCGAGCCCTGCATGGAGATCTACCGGGATGCGAAGAATTCCTTTGAATATACCTGCCGGGGCAACACGGTTGCCCTGATCACCGACGGCTCGGCCATCTTCGGCTTGGGGAACGTCGGGCCCGAGGCCGCGCTCCCGGTGATGGAGGGGAAATCGGTTATCTTCAAGACGTTCGCCGGTATCGACGCCCTGCCCATGTGTCTGAAGGCCGAGGGCCTCAATGAGATGATTCAGGCGGTGACGATGCTGGCGCCCACGTTCGGCGCGTTCTGCCTGGAGGACATCGTCTCGCCCCGATGCTTCTCACTGGAGGATCATCTCCAGCGAGCGGTGAACGTCCCGGTCTTCCACAACCACGCTCACGGGGCTGCCGTCATGGTTCTGGCGGGCCTCACCAACGCCCTTCCGCTGGTCGGGAAGCGGTTGGAGGACGCGCGGATCGTCATTAACGGCGCAGGGTCGGCGGGCCTGGGGGTCGCGCGGCTGCTTCTGGCCGCGGGGGCGCGCAAGCTCATGGTGTGCGACCGGGCCGGCGTCCTGCACAGGTATCGGGCCTCCCACATGGATTGGGTGAAGTCGGAGATCGCCCGCCAGACCAATTCTGACAACGCCACTGGAACCCTGGCCGACGTGCTGAAGGGTGCGGATGTCTTCGTCGGGCTCTCGGCGGCGAACGTGCTGAGCGCGGAGATGGTGGCCAGCATGGCCCCCGACTCCATCGTCTTCGCCCTGGCGGTCCCGACGCCCGAGATTGAGCCGAATGAGGCCAAGCGGGCCGGTGCGAAGATCGTGGCGACCGGCCGGTCCGATTTCCCCAATCAAATGGACATCGCCCAGGTGTTCCCCGGCGTGCTGCGCGGACTTCTGGACGTCCAGGCGCGGAACGTCACTACGCCGATGCTCCTGGAGGCGGCGAGGGCGCTGGCGAATCTCGTGCCCGAGAGGGATCGCAATCCAGAGCGCATTCTTCCGCCCCTCTTCGATTTCCACGTGGCGCCAACCATCGCGGCCGCGGTGGCCACGGTCGCCATGGCCACCGGCGAGGCCCGCAAGCAGGTGGAGCCGAAGGAGATCGTGGATCGGACCCTGCACTTCATCTACGAAAAGAGTTTCCCTGTCGAGCCTCGGGCACCCGGCAAGGCCCTCACCCTGAAGGAGGAAGCCCTGGATCTTCATCGTCGCTTCCGCGGCAAGCTTCAGGTCGTGAGCAAGGTGCCCATCCGCGATGCCCACATCATGAGCCTGCTCTACCTGCCGCCGGGTGCGGCCATTCCCGCCCAGGCGATTTTGGAGGATCCCAGCAAGGTGTTCGAGCTCACAGCCAAGGGCAACCTGGTGGCTATAGTCTCCGACGGCAGCGCGGTCCTCGGCCTGGGGAACATCGGCGCGCGGGCGGCCATGCCGGTCATGGAAGGGAAGGCGGTGCTGTTCAAGACGTTCGGCGGCGTGGAGGCCTTCCCGATCTGCATCGCGACCCAGGATCAGGATGAGATCGTCGAGGTGACCAAGGCCATCACGCCGGTCTTCGGCGGGGTCAACCTGGAGGACATCTCCGCGCCCCGGTGCTTCTACATCGAGGACCGGCTGAAGCGGGAGACCGACATTCCGATCTTCCACGACGACCAGCACGGCACCGCGGTCGTCGTGACGGCGGCCCTCATCAACGCCCTCAAGCTCACGGGCCGCAGCTTCGGGCCCACTCGGGCCCTCATCAACGGGACCGGGGCCGCCGGCATCGCCGTGGCCAAGATGCTCCTCGCGATGGGGATCGGGGACATCATCCTCTGCGATACCAAGGGGGCGATTTACGAGGGCCGATCGGAAGGGATGAACTGGGCCAAGGAAGAGATCGCCCGCGTGACCAATAAGGAAAAGGTGAAGGGGAAGTTGGCCGAGGCGCTCAAGGGGGTGGACGTGTTCATCGGCCTGTCCGGCGCCAAGCTTGTCACCACGGACATGGTCCGGACGATGGCCCCCAATTCCATCGTGTGCGCCATGGCGAACCCGGTGCCAGAAATCCTGCCGGACGAGGCCAGGGCCGGGGGCGCCGCCATCGTGGCCACGGGCCGATCCGACTTCGAGAACCAGGTGAACAATTCCCTGGGCTTCCCGGGGATCTTCCGGGGGGCCCTGGACGTGCGGGCCCGGGACATCAATCAGGCCATGAAGGAGGCGGCGGCAGAGGCCATGGCCTCCCTGATTACCGAAAAGGAGCTGTGCCCCGGCTATATCATCCCCACCATGCTCGACTTCCGGGTGCCCGTGGCGGTGGCCAAGGCGGTTGCCACGGCCGCCATGAAGACCGGCGTGGCCCGGGTGCACGTGGATCCGGAGGTCGTGGCGGAGAACGCGCGCGCGTTCATCTACGAGGGCAAGCTGGGGCTGGTGGCCTGAGGAGCGGCAATCGGGCAAGTTGGCGACTTGGCGATCAGGGGTTCCGGGTTGCCCCGTTGCCTGATTGCCATGCCGGGAGGAGGGGGCGATGAAAGCGACGGACATCATCCAGCGGGATCACAACATCCTCCGCAGGGCCCTGGTCTCCCTGGACCGGGCCCTGCTGATGCAGACACCCCACTGGGCCATCGTGACCAAGAACGTGGCAAACTATCTGGACATCGGGCTGCGCGAATATCTGAATTCGGAGGAGAGCTGGTTATTCCGCCCGCTGGCCGAGACGGGGCCAGATGCCGCCGGGGTGATCAGCGAGCTGGAGCGGGAGCACCGCGACCTGGAGGCCCGGCTGGCGGAGCTGAAGGCCCTCAGCCGTCTTCCCGTCCCGGAGGACGTCGCGCCGCTGATCCGGGAGAAGGGCGTTGCCCTCGTAAAGGAATTCCTCCACCACATGTTCCTAGAAGAGGAGCTGGCCTTCTCCCTGGCCGAACAGCGGCTGGGCCCGGCCCATCTGGAGAAAGTCGCCGAGCACATCTTCCTGCTCAAGGAGGCCGAGAAGGGACTCGAAGAGCCAGCCGCGATCGACTGAGCGAATCCACAGAATAGCCCTTCGCACTGTGGGCGGCAGGTCGGGGATGAGGGTTGTCACCTCCCGCGCAATGTGCCCATCTGGCTTCCGCCGTATGGGTCAGAGAGATCCCAAGGGGTGTGCTCACCATAGAGACAGGGCACGAAGAGTACGCGGATCGTCCAGTGGTTCCCCCGAACCTTCGATCATGACACCTCACGCTGGGCATTCCTCCGGTTCCCGCCGCGTTTTCGATCGAGGGGTTGTTGCTCATTCAGTACGACGGGAGCGGCCCCGTCCCCCCTCTATCACATGGCCGACTAGGCGGAGCTGAAAAGAGAGTGAAGGCTCGGAGTCATCCTGTTCCCGAGAGAAATCCTCATCTGGGCCGGGACCCGGCCTTTCTCTTGGAAGGCCTTGGGACTGTCATGAGGTGATCCGCTCTTCATCTCTTCATCGGAGGGGCATGCCTTGTCTGGCGGAGGCGTTGAGGAAACCGAATCGCCTTGACTTTGCCGCCAGGCCCTCTATATGCTCTGCTGGGGCGTAACCGGTGAAGTGCAGGGTAGGGTTCTCTCACGACAGCGCGGTCCGTCGGAGCCAGGCCGCAGGAGGAAGGAGGAGGATCATGATGCAGCATCGCGGAAAGTTCGTCGGGCTCGTGGTCATGGTGTCCCTTGTGATATTGGGGCTCACTCTCGGCGGGATGTGGCGTCCGGCCTCGGCCCAGCAGCCCATCACGATCTCGATCATCGACAACGGCGGGGACCTCGCCTCGACCGGGGTGATCATGGAGAACTACCAGAAGGCCTTCCCCAACAAGGTGAAGGAAATCAAGATCCAGCGAGCACCTGCCCCGGAGACGCCCGCCAAGATCAAGGCGCAGCAGGACGCGGGGCGGGCGGACATCAACCTGGTCCTCACCGGACAGGACGCCGCCTCCGTCCTCGCCGCGCACCAACAACTCATCAGGCTCTTCCCCACCTATGACAAAATGTTCCCGAAGGACGAGCTGAGGGAAGAGGCGAAGATCCTACAGGACGAGGGGGGAGGCTACCTCATGCCGACCGTGGTGAGCGATGGCGGGCCGGTGTTCATCTACAATCCGGCGAAGGTGCAGAAGCCCCCGAAGACCGCCGAGGAGCTGCTGGCGTGGGCCAAGGCGAACCCCAAGCGGTTCCTTTACGCCCGCCCGGCCAACAGCGGCCCCGGGCGATCCATCATGTGCGGGATGCCGTTCATCCTGGGCGACAAGGGCCCCATGGACCCGGAAAAGGGCTGGGACAAGACCTGGGCCTACCTCAAGGAGTTGGGGAAGTATACGGAATACTACCCGACGGGGACCCTCTTCACCCTCAGGGAGTTTGCCCAAGAGCAGCGGTGGCTGATCGCCGGCATTGAGGAGTGGGACTTGAAGCCCCGGGCCGAGGGCGTGATCCCGCCGGAATCCAAGATCACCGTCCTGGACAATACCACTTTCATCATCGACGGCCACTACTGGGGCATCCCCAAGGGCGTGCCTCAGAACGAGGTTGAGGTCCTCCTGGACCTCATGAAGTTCATGCGCCGGGTGGACCAGCAGGTCCTGACCTACAAGGCCTTCATCGGTCCCTCCATCAAGGCGGCGACCCTCGACAAGGCGCCGGCGGACATCCGGGACTACTTTAAGCAGTACTGGCGGCCCGAGTATGACCAGGTCGGCCCCGGCAAGAAGTATAAGTTTGCGACGCAGCTCCCCTTCAAGGAGATGACGTACGCGCTGGACCGCTGGGACCGTGAGGTCGGCGCGCAGCAGATCAAGCAGCAGTAGGGGCTAGCGGATACTCACGGAGGGGGAGGGTCCTGATCCAGGGTCCTCCCCCTCCTTCCAGAGCGGCGGGAGAACATGAACGAGACGATTGACTCGCTACGATTCCGGATCACCAAGCGGTTCGGAACGAAGACGGTTCTCCAAGACTTTGCCCTGGAGGTCCGAGGCAAGCAGTTCATCACTTGCCTGGGGCCCAGCGGCTGCGGCAAGTCCACGGCCCTGAACATCATCGCCGGCCTGCTCCCCGCGACCGACGGTGAGGTCTGGATCGACGGGGGGCGCATCGACCACCTGCCGCCCGAGAAGCGGGGATTCGGGATGGTCTTCCAGAACTACGCGCTCTTCCCCCACATGACGGTTTTTGCCAACATCGCCTTCGGGCTGCAACTGCAACACCGGCCGGCCGCAGAAATCCGCGAGCGCGTGCGTGAGATGCTGGACCTCGTCCAGCTTCCCGGCTTCGAGGATCGGTACCCCGGCCAGCTCTCCGGTGGCCAGCAGCAGCGGATCGCCATCGCGCGCGCCCTGGTCCTGCATCCGCGCCTCCTGCTCCTGGACGAGCCGCTCTCGAACCTGGACGCCAAGCTGCGGATCGAGATGCGAGCCGAGATCAAGCACCTCCACTCCAACCTGGGCCTCACCTCGATCTACGTGACTCACGACCAAGTGGAGGCCCTCTCCCTCTCCGACTGGGTGGTGGTGATGCGGGACGGCATCCTCATGCAGGCGGGCACGCCCCAGGACATTCACGACCAGCCCAGGAACCTCTTCGTCGCCGATTTCATGGGGTTCCGGAACTTCTTCCCTGCGGAGGTTGCGACGGCCGGACCCGAGGGTGAAGTGGAGGCGGCGGCAAGCGGCATGCGAATCCGCGGCAAGACGCGCCACAGCCTGGCTCCGGGGGCGGCCGCCGTGGCGGCCATCCGCCCGGACGACGTGGTCGTGGGGGCAGCCGCCAGCGGGCCGAATGTCTTTCGTGGAAAGGTGGACATCGTGGAATACCTCGGGCGGGAGCACGAGGTGATCCTGACCTTGGAGTCTGGCGCGCGCCTCTGGGTGCACACGCAGGCTCACCTCACCCCAGGCGAGTTCGTGCCAGTCGTGTTCCCCCCCGAGAGGGTGATCTTCCTCCCATCCGAGGGCCCGGGAGGCATCGCATGAGACTGCGCCGGACCGGCGAACCGAGCGAGCTGGACCTGATGGCGATGGCCTGCCTGGCCCCCTCGCTCCTCTATGTCCTGGTCATGTTCATCTACCCGTTCCTCTACGGAATCTACCTGAGCCTCCGCCCGCTCAAGCTGCCCGGCTTCAGCCTCGCGAACTATGTCGCCTTCTTCACTGACCAGTACGAGTACATGACTGTGAGCATTACCTTTCGCCTCGCCGTCCCCAACACCATCGTGGTCGTGGCCTGCAGCCTGCTCCTCGCCTACAACATGCGCCGGGGGATCTGGTTGGAGCGGACCATCACCACGATCCTGGTCCTCCCCATATCGCTCGGCGTGATCCTGTTGGGCCAGGGGATCCTGGGCTTCTACGGGGGGAGGGGGTGGTTCAACCAGCTGCTCGTGGGCCTGGACCTCCTGGAGGAGCCGCTGGTTCTCACCCACAATTTCATCGGGGTGATGATCTCGCTGTTCATGCAGCAGTTCCCCTTCTGCTTCCTCATGCTGCTGGGCTACATCTCGGGCATCGACCCCAGCATCGAGAACTCGGCCCGGACGCTGGGCGCGAACCCGTGGACCGTGTTCCGGCGGGTCATGCTGCCTTTGATCGCCCCCGGGCTGGCCATCGCCTTCGCCCTGGTCTTCGTCATGAGCTTCGCCACCTTCCCCTCGGCCATGCTGCTGGGTCAGCCGTCTGGCGCCACCCGGACGATGGCCATCGCCGCCTATGCGCAGGCCTTCGAGCAGTTCGACATGTCCTACGCGTCGGCCATCGCGGTGCTGATGGGGCTGTTCCAACTGGCCGGCCTCCTCGTCATCCTCCTGCTGCGCAAGCGCATGGTCATGGCGGCTACCATGGGGGTCGGGAAGCGGTAGGGAGCTGAGGAGAATCATGCGTGGCCGAATGTGGAGACTGGCGCTCTATCTCTTTGTCCTCGGGTTCATCCTGAACCTGCTGGGAATCGTGTTCTACGTCACGGTCAGCGCGTTCGCGAAGCGGTGGTTCGGAACCCCCCTGCCCAGAGGCTTCACGACTGAGTGGTTCGGCTACGCCTGGAAGGAGTTCGGCCTCGCCCGCATCCTCGGCGTGACCATCTTCGTGGCCCTGACCGTGGTGTGCCTAGCCCTGCTCCTCGGCTTCCCCGCGGCCTACATTCTCGCCCGGCGGAACTTTCGGGCCAAGCCGGTCCTCATGCTGCTCTATTTCCTCCCGCTCCTCATCCCCCAGATGACCTACGGCATCCCGCTCGCCACCACCATGCTCCGGTACGGGATCGGCGGCACGGTGACAGGGGTGATCTTGGCCGTCCTAGTGCCTATGGTCCCGCTGGCGGTCTTCATCCTGATGCCTTTCTTCGAGCAGATCAGCATCAATCTCGAGTGGGGCGCGGCAATGATGGGCGCGAATCGCTTTCAGACCTTCCGCCGAATCCTCCTGCCGCTCACCTTGCCCGGGCTCCTCACGGCTGGGATCCTCATCCTCGTGAACACAGTCTCGAACTTTGAGCTGACGTTCCTGGTGGGGGGGGCAGGCTCCCAGACCTTGGTGGTCGCCCTCTTCTACAATATCTTCGCTGGCGGAGTCCGCCCCGTCTATTCCGTGGATGCCATGGCCATGATGTACATGACGATGGTCATGATCCTCCTGCTCATCGCCCTGCGCTTCGTCCGCCCCACGCAGATGGTTTTCCGCCTCGACCAGCCGCGGCAGTAGAGGGGACGGCCGCGCGCTTTGATCCTGCGACGACCCGGACCTCCCTCCCGTCCCCCGCGGGGGCTGGTTCCTACGGGGTGCGGACATCCTTGCGCGCCCAACTATTCCCGGTGGCTCCGGGGTGATATGATATGCTTTGCTGGAAAGCAGGGCGGCGACACGCTGGAGCGCGAGGCGGGATCGGTGCAACCAGTCATACTCCGGATCAAGGAGGCGGTGGAGATCGCCACCCCCCCGGCGTCGGTGTACGCCTTGGTGAGCGATCCGGTGGCCAAGGCGCGACTGAATCCGTTCACACAAGCCATCCGCATCGAGCGAGAGGATCCCGGGCCGTTCCGCGAGGGGAGCGTCACATTTTTTCGGATCCAGAAAGGAACCCGGATCTTCGAATACCGCATGCGCTGCATTCGTCATGAGCCCGGCCGACTGATAGAAAGTCAGGCCGAACTTCCCACGCTGTTCACGGTTCGTGTGGAGGTGGAGCCGCTTCCGGGAGGCAGCCGCCTGAAGCAAACCGAGGAATGCGAGGCGACCCCTTACATGCTGGAAGGGCTCCTCGTCACCCGCCGGGCAAAGCATGCGTGGAGGCTCGTGAAGGTTCTCAATTTCGTTCTTCCAGAGTTGGTGCACGAGACATTTGCCGTGATCCTCCGGGAGCGCACGGATTCGCTGCGGGTGAGCATGCAACGGGAACTCCGGGAGTGGCTGCAAGCCATAAAGGCGCATGTGGAATCCCGCGGCGCCTCCGCTCCTCTCCCGGCGGCAGATGAGAAAGCTGTGGCGGACACCGGCCCCTCATAGGAATCCTCCCTGTGTCATTACGGCTCAAGATGATCCTGGGAATCGGCGCGATCCTGCTCCTGGTGATCTTGGTGTTCGCCATCCTGGCCTCGAGCGGGCAAGGGGAGCCCCTCCTCAGAGCGGCCAAGGACGAAGCGGACCTTGTTGCGCACCTGACCGAGCGGGCCGTTGCGAATTCGATGGAACATGGCGAACAAGAAGCCGTCCAGGCCATTCTCGGGCACATGGGGGAAAGCCCAGGGGTGGTGGTGATCCGGATTGTCGATCGCACGGGACGCATTGTTCGCTCGAGTAAGAAGAGTGAGATCGGTCGCCTTCTCCCCCGGCAGGATCAACCGCCAGTCGAGGAGAGTGTGCAGCCGTCATGGGATTTGGGGAAGGAGGCAGTGGGTGTTTTCCGACCGATCCGTAGCGCCCCTCAATGTTTCCGGTGCCACGCCCGGGGTCAGGCGGTCTTGGGACTGTTGAACGTCCGAGTCCGCATTCCCGCCGAGGCCTCCGAGATTCAGGGCGATTGGACGTTCATGGTCCTCGCAGGGGTGGGCGGACTGCTGTTAGCGGGGGGGATGATCTGGCTGCTCTTCACGTATGTGGTTGGTCAGCGAATTCACGCCTTGGCGCGCACCATGGGGCGTGTTGAATCCGGGGATCTCACCGCCCGCGTCATTGATGACAGCCGAGATGAGATCGGCCGGTTGGCGACCAGCTTTAACGCCATGGTCGCGCATCTGGTGGATGCCAGGCGCCAACTCGAGGATCGCCACGCCGAGGAGATCCGGCGGGCGGAGCATTTGGCGTCTCTGGGCAAGATGGCGGCGGGAATCGCCCACGAGATCAACAACCCCATCGCCGGGATGCTGAACTGCGTTCGGACCCTCCTCAAAGGGGTTCGGGACGAGCGGCAGCGAATCCAGTACCTGGACATGCTCCAGGAGGGGCTGGGCCGGATCGGCCGGACTGTGGGGCAACTTCTGAACTTCGCCCGCGAGGCCAAGCCGGAACTGGCTCGAACCGATCTTCAGTCACTGCTCCAGCAGTGTCTGGCGCTGCTGGAGCAGGACCTGACGGCCAGGCGGATCGTCTGCTCCCTTCGTCGGGATGGGAACCTCCCGGAGATCCTGGCCGACCCCCATCAGCTCGAGCAGGTCTTCCTGAACATCCTGAAGAATGCCACGGAGGCCATGCCGGAGGGGGGGACCATCGTGATCAGTGCGAGTGTGCGAGAACGGGAGCCGGGACGGTTCCTGGAGGTGCAGATCGCCGACACGGGGATCGGGATTCCTCCCGAGAACCTGCCGCGCATCTTCGATCCCTTCTTCACCACCAAGGAGGTGGGGAAGGGGACCGGCCTGGGGCTCTCGGTGAGCTACGGGATCGTGCGGGCGCACAGGGGGTATATCGAGGTGAAGAGCGAGGTCGGCAAAGGGAGCCTCTTTACAGTCGCGCTCCCGCTTGGAGAGGGGTGAGAGAGTGACGCACGGCTGCATCCTCCTGGTGGAAGACGAGCCGATCCTCCGGTTGACGCTGGGGAACGACCTCACCGAGGAAGGCTACGAGGTCACCAGCACCTCGGACGGCGCGGAGGGGCTTCGCCTTATCCAGACGCGGAGCTTCGACGCGGCCCTCTTGGATCTCAAACTCCCCAAGGTGGACGGCCTGACCCTCCTGCAGAGCTTCAAGGCGGCGAACCCCCCCGGTCTTGCCATCATGATGACCGCCTACGGCACCATCCAGTCGGCCGTGGCGGCCATGAAGGCAGGTGCCACGGATTACCTCCTGAAGCCGTTCCCATCCGAGGAACTCCTCACCCTTCTGCGTGGCCTCCTGGCCCAGCGGAAAGGCCGCCAGGTGAGGAAGGGGGAGTCGGATCGCGTGCGGCGGTTCGGCGATCTCATCTACATCAGTGAACCGATGGCCCGGATCGCCGACCTGCTGACCACGGTGGCGAAGAGCGATGCCACGGTCCTGATCCAAGGGGAGACGGGGACAGGGAAGGAGTTGGCGGCCCGGGCCATCCATCATGCCAGCGAGCGGCGGGACCACCCGTTGATCGCGGTGGCCTGCGCCGCCATCCCGGAGACGCTCTTGGAGGCGGAGCTGTTCGGCCACGAGAGGGGGGCTTTCACCGGGGCCATCCGGGAGCGGAAGGGACGATTCGAACTGGCCCACCGGGGCAGCCTCTTCCTGGACGAGGTGGCCGACCTCGGGCCGGCGGTCCAGGCGAAGGTCCTGCGGGTCCTGCAGGAAAAGGAGTTCGAACGGGTCGGCGGGACGCAGACGATCAAGGTGGATGTCCGGGTGATCTCCGCGACGCGGAGGAAGCTGGAAGACGAGGTCCTGGCGGGACGCCTCCGGGAAGACCTGTTCTACCGGCTCAAGGTGATTCCGGTTGTGCTGCCACCACTCCGTGAGCGAAAAGAGGACATTCTTCCGCTGGCCGAGCATTTCCTGGAGAAGTACGCTCGACCGCTGGGGAAGGACATCCGGGGCATCGCCCCAGAGGCCTGCGGCCACCTGCTGGCCTACCGATGGCCCGGCAACGTCCGGGAACTGGAGGCGAGCATCCAGCGGGCAGTCACCCTGACCAAGAACCCGGTGCTCACGTCGGACGACGTCTCCCTGGAGGGCGTCCCTTCTGCTCCCGAGCAGCTCAGTGTCCCTGCCCAGCCGCTCATGGACGCCATCCGGGAGACGGAGCGGCGCTACCTCCAAGAAGTCCTTCGAAGCGTCAGCGGGCAAAAGCAGCGGGCAGCCGAGATCCTGGGGATCAGCCGGAAGACGCTCTGGAAGAAGCTGAAGCAGCTTGGCCTGGAGTAGGGAGAGCCGAGAACCGCGAGCCGAGGACGCACGGCCGATGGCTGAACGCTGACGGGTAAAGGGCCTGCTATGCTGGCGGTGGTCACGGGTGGCACGGGTTTCCTGGGGTCGCATCTCGTCCGGCTGCTCCAGGAGCGGGGGGTGGCGGTCCGCGCGCTCCTCCGGCCGGGCACGCCGCCCAGCGTGCTACCGGCGGATGTCGACCACCGAGTGGGCGATGTCCGCGACCCTTCGGCGGTCCGAGACGCGTTCGCGGGTGCCACCACCGTTTTTCATTTGGCAGCCTTGGTCGCTCCTTTCGCTCCCCGCCACCGCTACCTCGAGGTCAATGTCGGGGGAACCGAAACCGTGGTCGAGGCCTGCCTGGCAGCCAAGGTGGACCGCCTCGTGTACATGAGCAGCACGGTGGTCTACGGCATTGAGTGCGACCACCGCGGCCTGACCGAGGACGCTGCCTGCGCCGCAGCGTTCGTTGCGCCGTATGAGGAGAGCAAGGTCAAGGCCGAACAGTTGGTCGTGCGGCGGATGCACGAGACGGGGCTGCCAACGGTTATCCTCCGCCCGGGGATGGGTTGGGGGCCGCGCGAGCGAGTGGTTCTACCTGTGCTGGTTCGGAACCTTCGCTCCCGCCTGTTCTTCATGGTGGGGAACGGCCGCAACACACTGGGCCTGAGTTACGCGACGAATATCGCCCACGCCTCCTGGCTTGCGGCCGTGAAGTCGGAAGCCGTGGGACAGATTTACAACGTCGCTGATGGCTTCGGCATCACGTGCCGTGAGTTCCTGGGAGCCCTGGCCAAAGAAGTGGGGCTCCCGGTCCGGCGCCGCTGGATCCCGAAGGCCTTCGTGGCCCCCCTAGTCGATCTCCTGCTGCCGGCCGAGCCGGAGTCGCGGGAGAACCTTCCGCCGTCGCGGGCCGCGTTGCTTCGCCTCTGCGCGCTGTACCGGGACAGCGAGCCGGATACCAACCGAATCCGAAAGGAGCTGGGTTACGCCCCCCCGGTCGATTTCGCAACCGGCATCGCCGAGACCATCGCTTGGTACCGTCAAGCGTTTCCCGCGACTCAGGCCAAGTGAGAAATCCGTGAAGGGGGTTCGGCGGTTCGGTCGTTCCCCGAACACCCGAACGGTCGAACGCAATTTCCGCGAGTGACTGACCCATGTTTCAGCGGCTCACGGATTGGCTCAACAGGCGGACGCGAGGAAGGTTCCTCGAGGCGTTGCAGGTCGAGGTGACCTCGCGCTGCACCAATCGCTGCGTGATGTGCCCCAGGACCGTGCTGGCGGAACGATGGCCGGAGATCGATCTCTCGTGGGACGCGTTCGAGCGCACCGCCAGGGCCTTCCCATATGCCCGGCACGTGCACCTGCGGGGATGGGGGGAGCCGCTCCTGCACCCCCGCCTGCTCGACATGGTCGCCACGGCGAAAGCGGCGGGATGCCGAGTGGGCCTCACCACCAATGGCATGGGGCTCGAACCGGACACGGCGAAAAGCCTGCTCGACCTCGGTCTCGACCTCCTGTCCATCTCCGTCGCGGGCGCAACCCGGGACATCCACGAGAGCATTCGGGTGGGCTCTGACTTCTCGCAGATCCTGGGGAATGTCCGGCAGTTCCTGAGCTTCCGTGCCGGACGCCCGGGCAATGGGCTAAAGGTGGAGCTCTCCTACCTGATGACCAGGACGAACATCGCGGAGCTGCCGCGGGCCGTAGAGCTGGCCGCCTCTCTCGGCGCGGACGAGTTGTATGCTATCAACCTGGATTACGTGGTGACGCCGGCGCACGATCAGCTCCGGCTGTTCGGATGCCCGGATCGTCGGGAGGAGGCGGTCCGCATTGTGGAGGAAGCACGGCGGCGAGCCCGGCGGATCGGCCTGGCCTTCCGGTCCTACCCGCTCGACCTGGAGGAGGTGGCCATCTGCGAGGCCCACCCGACGAAGATCCTGTTCGTCTCCTGCGAGGGCTGGGTTTCTCCCTGTACGTATCTCACGCTGCCCGGACAGGCAGACATCCCGCGCCGATTTCAGGGGAGGCAGGTGAGCGTGCCCGTGGTCCGATTCGGCAACGTCTTGGAAGAGGATTTCGACAGTATCTGGGAGGGCCAGGTGTACCGGGCGTTCCGCCAGGAGTTCCTCCGGCGCGAGACGGAAGCTGCGGCCAGAGCCTTGGTCGCCGCAACCGGCGACCTGGACTGTGAGGCCGATCTGCCCCCTCCGCCCGAGCCGTGCCTCACCTGTTACAAGTTGTATGGTGTGTAAGGCATTCTCCCGCTCCAGCCGGTCGCCCGATATTCTCCGGAGTCTCCACAGTCTATAATCCCTCCAACGCGTCCCCCATCATAGAGAGGTGTTCGTTCCATGAAACATTCCTTGGCTGCTGACCTGCGCCGGGCGATCTGCGCCGGGCAGGTCCTGGATGCGATCGAGGACCGGACGCTGTACGCTTATGACGGCACCAGCGCCAAGGCGCTGCCCGACGTCGTGGTGATCGCGCCTTCCCGCGAGGCGGTCGCGGCTGCCCTGCGATTCGCCTCGACCCACGATATCCCCGTCGTCCCTCGGGGGGCCGGGACTGGACTCTCCGGGGGATCGGTCCCCGCGCGGGGAGGGATCGCCCTGGTCCTGGCCTCCATGCGCCGCATCAGGGAGATCGATTCAGGCAGCATGCTGGTGGTGTGCGAACCCGGAGTCATCACGGGGGAGCTGCAGAAGACCGTGGAGGAGGCCGGCTTTTTCTATCCGCCCGATCCTGCCAGCCTCAACTATTGCACGATCGGGGGAAACGTCGCGGAGAACGCCGGCGGGCCGCGCGCGGTGAAGTACGGGGTGACCAAGGACTACGTCCTGGGGCTGGAAATCGTCCGGGCGACGGGTGAGATCGTCCGCCTGGGCGGCAAGCAAGTCAAGAACGTCACCGGGTACAATCTGGTACAACTGTTTGTCGGATCCGAGGGCACCCTGGGTGTCATCACCGAGGTCATCCTGCGCCTGCTGCCGCGGCCCGCCGCGAAGAAAACCATGCTGGCCATCTTCGACCGTCTGGAGGATGCGGCGGACGCGGTGACGGCGGTGATGGCCGGGGGCATCACGCCGACGACGCTGGAGATCATGGACAAGACGTGCATCAACTGCGTCGAGGACTACCTGCAGCTTGGGTTGCCACGTGATGCCGAGGCCTTCCTGATCATCGAGGTGGACGGAATGCCCCAGGCGGTGGAGGCGGAGGCGGGCCTCATCACTACCATCTGCCAGGGAAAGCGGGTGCGATCCTTCCAGACGGCGCAAGACCAGAACGAGGCCGATACGCTCTGGAAGGCCCGCCGGGCCGTTTCCCCGGCGATCTCCCTGGTGCGACGCGGCAAGATCGGCGAGGACATCAGCGTGCCGCGGAGCGCGATCCCGGCGATGATACGGGAGATTCAGAAGATCTCCCAGGAGCAAGCGCTCCCCATCGCCATCTTCGGCCATGCGGGGGACGGGAACCTGCACCCCAACATCCTCGCCGACCGGCGGGATCCCGTGGAGATGGAGCGCGTGGAGCGGGCCATCGCGGCCATCTTCGAGGCCTCGGTGAGGCTGGGGGGAACACTTTCCGGCGAACACGGCATCGGCCTGAGCAAGCAGCCCTTCCTGCGGCTGGCCCTCTCGCCGGAAGCCGTCCAGTTGATGGAGGATGTCAAGCGGGCGATGGATCCCCGGGGTATCCTGAATCCGGGCAAGATCTTCGGGGGCGCGTGAGATGAGACTCGCCCACGTCAACGCGCTCTGGCGATGCAACAAGTGTGGCGCCTGCACGGCGGTGTGCCCCCTGTACCAGGAGACGGTCAAGGAAGGGATGGCTGCCCGAGGGAAGCTGGCCCTCTTGGAAGCCGTGGTGGATGGCGCCTTAGCGCCATCGCAGGTCTTGCGGCACAGGATCGAGGATTGCCTGCTCTGCGGGGCCTGCGCCCAGAACTGTCCCAGCCTGGTCCCTACCACCGAGCTGTTCCTGGAGGCCAGGGAGGAACTCGCCCGCATGTTCGGTGTTCCTCTTCCCGTGCGGCTGTTCCTGTTCGCCCTGGCGTCTCCCGTTCTGATGAACATGGGGATGCCGGCGGTGAGATTGTTGCAGCGTACCCGCCTGCCCCGCCTGGCGCAGGGGCGGGCTGAAGCATTGCTGCCGGAGGCGATCCGGGCCGCCCTGAGATCGGCGCCTCCCGTTCCCGACCGCCCGTACCGGGCTCGCCCCCTGCCGTTCCCGAACGACGGGGAAGGCTCGCGACCGACGGTGGCCTACTTTGCAGGCTGTTTCATGAATTGGGGCTATGCCGATGCGGCGGAGGCCACGCGCCTTGCGCTCACCCTCGGCGGCTACCGGGTGGAGTCTCCCCCCGTGGTGTGCTGCGGGCTGCCGCACCGGGTGTATGGGGAGGCGGAGGCCGCACGTCGCCTGGCCCGCATGAACATCGAAGCGCTGGAAAAGCATCCGGCCATCGTCACCGACTGCGCCTCGTGCGGGGCGGCTCTCAAGGAATACCACGAGCTGCTGGCGGATGATCCCGACTATCGGGAGAGGGCCCACGCGGTGTCCGCCCGCGTGGCCGATGTGTCCGAGTTCCTGATGAAGACTCCGCTTGCCCGTCCCCGGGGCGAATTGCCTCTTCGAGTTACGTACCACGAGCCGTGTCACCTGGGGCGCGGCCAGGGCGTGAAGACGCAGCCGCGCGAGCTGCTGAAGTCCATCCCGGGGGTGGAGTTCGTCGAGATGAAGGGGGCCGATGTCTGCTGCGGCGGAGCGGGCTCGTTCTGCATCACACACCCCGACCTGTCGGGGAAGGTGGGGGCGGCGAAAGTCGAGAGCATCCTGGCGAGCCGGGCGGACGTGGTCGCGAGCGGCTGCCCCTCCTGCATGTCCCAACTCCGCGCCATGCTTCATGAACGAGGCCTCAGTATCAGGGTGTGCCACCCCATAGAGCTCCTGGCAGAAAGCTACAGGCGAGCTTAGAGTCCCCCAATCGCTGCGGGGACACCCCGGTTAGCCGCCCGATTACCTTATCTCAAGCCTCATCCCCGCGGGGCTATGACCCCAGCCTGCGACCCCATAGTGCACTCAACCCGAAAACCTCAGTTGAATCGTAGCTGAAGTTGCGGGAACACGGTTTGCGACTTCCTCGCCCGCCAGCGAGTCGGGAGTGAGAAGCCGTGCGTTTCTGCCCCGTTTCCCAACTGCGCCACAGTTGGACGTGGGAGCGCGGCGACCCGGTCCAGCAGGGCTGCAAACCGCGCCTGCAGCCGACCGATCAGCCCCAAGCGCAGGACCGGCCGGCGACCGCGGGCACCCAGGACCGCCCCCACCACCAGGAGCCGGGCGCGCAGCGTGCTGAGCTGGGGGCGCTCGTTGCCCGTGACGTCCCGTTTGAAGAGGGCGACCAGGTTGAAGAGGAAGCAGATCAACCGGAAGGCGGCCTCCGTCCCCTCGAAGGCCTGCAGGGAGAAGCCCCGGGCCCCGAAGTCGTCCTTGAGTTCCTTGAGCCGGTTCTCGCTGTCCGCCCGGTGGTTGTAGAACCGCCAGACGTCCTCGGGCGCGAGTGGGAGCGTGGTCACGACCGCATGGAAGGTGTAGCCGGGGACCTCGAAGAGCCGGCGGCCCCGCGCCTCGGGCCGCTCCTGGATGCGTTCGCGCACCACCACCAGGCGCCGCGTCGCGGGCCACTGGAGACCTTGGTACCACGTCTCGGCCACCTCCAGCCCCGGGCCAGAGGGGCGCCAGGCGGTCAGGCCGACGAGCTGCCGATGGACGAGGCGGTTCATCCGGACGGCAATGGCGTAGGGCAACCCCCGCGCCTCCAGATCGTCCAGCAATTCGGTGACGAAGAACCCCGAATCCGCGCGGAGCGCATAGAGGCGAAACCCCGAGGGCAGCTTAGCCAAGGTCTCGGCGAGGAAGGCGCCCACCCCCCGCGCCGTCCCGGCGTTCCCGCTCCGGAGCCAGACGTTGCACACCACTTTCGCCTCGGCCAAGACCGCCAGGAGAGGATGGTGCGACGGCCGCCCGTGCTTGCGGGGATTGTGGCCCTTCAGGGCCCCTTCCTGGTGGCCGTAGCGCTCGAAGACCGTGGAGTCCAGATCCAGCACGGCCCCCAGAGGGGTGGACCGCAGGCGCGTGAGAGTGAACTGCCAGAGCACGACCGTGAGATGCTCCACCTGGCTCCGCACGAAGCCCCCCAGATAGCGCGTCAGGGTCATGGCCGAGGGCATGCGCGCCACCCCCAGGATCGCTCGGACGACCGCGTCTGCCCGCAGCCGCTCCACATGGGCAAACCGCGTGGCGCCGGTGAGGACGGCCGCGAAGAAGGCGAGGATGATCTCCCCGGCCGGGATCTGGTTCGGCGAGGTGCGCCCATCGGGCAAAGCCCGCTGCAGCAAGGCGCGTACGCCCAACCGCTCGCAGTAGCGCATCAGCGGCACCAGCCCACCCCACCCGCTGACCGGTTTGGCGGTGTAAGCAATTTCCAGTCGCTCCGACGGGGCCTCTTGGGTAGAATGTGCATGCATCGTCCTGTCCCTCCTCTCTTCATTGAGAGATTCTCGTATCCCCACGAGAATTCTAGAGGTTCAGGACGATGCCTTACCAGCTTTTCTCTCCAACTGAGCGATTCGGGCTCAATCCTCCACGCACTCTGCCGTCGGAGGCGATGCTCGTGTTGACGTTACCGAACGGTAACGGTCGCGTCTCCAGGTGTTGCCGTGCGGTAACCGAGGCAGCGCGGTCAATCCCGTAATCTTCTGTTTTGAGAAGGACTTCCCCCCCGGCCAACTCGGCAAGGTCCTTGCTATGACCTAACGCAGTGTAGTGGGCGTGGCGAGGTGTCGGTGCTGCCGGGAGGGGTTTGGCCGTTCGCTGAAGGGAGGCGGACATGGAAAAGACCAAATTGATTCGAAACAACGAAGACTGGTGGGCTCTGTGGATTGGTCTCTTTGTCTTCCTGCTCTCCCTCGGCCCCATGGTGGGGAAGGACTTCCTGGGCTTTGGCGCGGCCACGAGCGTGTGGCTCGCCCTCGGGAAGGCCATGGCCCCGGTGTCCAAGGCTTACGCCGGGATGTCAGGGATCGTCGCCCTCCTCCTGACGTACCTCTTCATGCTGGTCATCATGGGGGTGGGGGCCAAGGCCCTGAAGTTCAATACGAAAGAGTTTGCCATCGGCTTCACGGTCATCTTCTGGGTGAGCTACGCCTGCTGGCTCATCGGCAACTATGCCTACATCGCCGTGACCCCGAATCAGCGGGCGGCCTTCAAGATCTCCTGGTCCCTGGGCCTCACCGGGGAGGCAGGATTCGTCGTGGCCCTCCTCGTTGGGCTGATCGTCGGGAACTTTTTCCCGAGCGTCACGGCTTTCCTGAAAGAGGCGACCCGCCCCGAGTGGTACATCAAGACCGCGATCGTGATCCTCGGGGCCTTCCTGGGAGTCCAGGCCGCCGGCGCCACCGGGTTGGCCAAGGCGGTCATGTTCCGGGGGTTCGCCGCGATCGTGGAGGCCTACCTCATCTACTGGGCCCTGGTGTACCTGGTTGCCCGCAAGCTCTTCAAGTTCAGCCGGGAGTGGTCGGCCCCCCTGGCCTCCGGGATCTCCATCTGCGGCGTCTCGGCGGCCATCGCCACCGGGGCGGCCATCAAGGCCCGCCCCGTGGTCCCGGTCATGGTTTCGTCCCTGGTGGTGATCTTCGCGGTGGTGGAGCTCCTGTTCCTGCCCTTCCTGGCCCAGACGTTCCTCTACCACCAGCCCCTGGTCGCCGGGGCGTGGATGGGCCTGGCGGTCAAGACGGACGGGGCGGCCGTGGCCAGCGGGGCCATCACCGATGCCCTCATCCGGGCCAAGGCCCTCGCCGTGACGGGCGTGAACTACAAGGAAGGCTGGGTGCTGATGACGGCCACCACGGTGAAGGTGTTCATCGACATCTTCATCGGCATCTGGGCCTTCGTTCTGGCCCTGATCTGGGTGTACGCCATCGAGGGGAAATCCGGGCAGAGGGTCTCGGTCGGCGAGATCTGGGAGCGCCTCCCCAAGTTCGTGATCGGCTACATCCTGACCTTCCTCGCGATGCTGTGGCTGGCCCTGCAGGCCCCGGGCCTGATCGGCGCGGCCAGGCTGTCCACGGGGGAGAGCAACATCTTCCGGGTGCTCTTCTTCGTGATGACCTTCTTTACCATCGGCCTCGTGTCGAACTTCAAGAAGCTCTGGGAGGAAGGCATCGGCAAGCTGGCCCTGGTGTATCTGGTCTGCCTGTTCGGGTTCATCATCTGGATTGGGCTGGTCATCTCGTGGATCTTCTTCCACGGGATCATGCCGCCGACGGCGTGAGCGGGATGAGGGCCAGAACACACGAGTCCTAAGAAAAAAAGGGGGGCCATCATGGCACCGCAAGTTCAGCAACCAAAAGTGGCCGACGAGATGGCGCAGATCCCGTATGAGCCGTTCTTGCCGGTGGAAGGAAAGCTGATCGCGTGGAGCTTGATCCTGGGCGCGGTCCTGCTTGTCCTTCTCGTCTGGGTGAGTTACACGTTCTTCACAGGGTAGGAAACGAGTAAAGCACTAGTAAGGATCGGGCAGCGGAATCGGCTGGCCGGTGGCCCCCGGGTGTCGTCTCGGAGTTGGAATGGAGAGACAGACGTCCCGGGGGCCATTGAATGTTTGGCGCACGGCACAGGGTCGGCGGAGATGCGTGCCGGGGCGAGAGAGAAAGGGCCAGTGACGACAATCAAGGATCCGGGAACGGCAGAGGATCAATCTCTTGAGAAGGTGCGGGCGGAGGCGGAGCGGGGGCACATCATCTCCGTGCTTCAGCTCACGGAGGGCAATCGGCTTCAGGCAGCTCGGATCCTGGGGATCAGCCGGAAGACCCTGTGGAAAAAGCTCAAGCAACTCGGAGTCTCCTGGCCACTTGATGCTACCGAAAGGTAACGCTGCCATCTCGGCTGTTACCTTTTGGTAACGTCATCTGTCTCACTACTGTCCGGCTAAGGCCGATCACCGATTCAGCAACGGCTGGAAAGACAGGGAGTTACGCGCCACAATGCTTGGTATCGACTTGAATTTGCTCGTAGACTCTGGCCAGGCGTCCCGCGCTTCGGCGGGGCAGAAAGGACTGGCCAATGTATACGGGCCGCACCGTGTTCGCGCAGGTCATGGATTTACTCCCGCGGCGCACGTTGGCGCGGTGCGTGGCGCGCTACCCCGGCCGTCGCCGGCTCCGGACGTTCACCTGGTACGATCAGCTCCTCTGCATGGCCTTCGCCCAACTGACGTATCGCGAGAGTCTGCGCGACATTGAGACGTGCCTGCGCGCGCTCCAGCCGAAGCTCTACCACGCGGGCCTGCGGGGCCGGGTGGCGCGAAGTACCCTCGCCGATGCGAACGAGACGCGCGACTGGCGGATCTACGCCGACTTCGCCCAGACCTTGATCCACCGGGCGCGCCAGTGGTACTGCGACGACCCGTTCGCGGTCGAACTCGCGCAGACGGCGTACGCGTTCGATGCGACGACGATCGATCTCTGCCTCGCGCTGTTCCCCTGGGCCCGCTTCCGGCGGACCCAAGCGGCCGTGAAGTTGCACACCCTGCTCGACCTGCGGGCCCAGATCCCGACTTTCGTGGCCATCACCGACGGCAGGGCTGCCGATGTGACGCTCCTCGATGCGCTGCTGTTCGAGCCGGGGGCCTTCTCCGTCCTGGACCGCGGCTATACCGACTTCGCCCGACTCTACACCATCACCCAGAGCCTGGCCTTCTTCGTGATCCGCGGCAAACGCGGGCTCGACTATGCGCGCCGGGTCTCGCGGCCGATCGACCAGACCACCGGGCTGCGCAGCGACCAGACGATCGTCCTCTACGGGCCGAAGACCGCCACGCTGGACCCCGTCCCGCTACGGCGCATCACCTACGGCGATCGCGAGACGGGGCAGCGGTTCGTGTTCTTGACCAACAACTTCACGCTGACCCCGCTGCAGATCGCCCAACTGTACAAGTGTCGGTGGCAGATCGAGCTCTTCTTCCAGTGGATCAAGCCGCACCGACGCATCCAGGCCTTCTACGGGACCTCCGAGAACGCGGTGAAGACCCAGAGCTGAATCGCGATCAGCGTCTACGTGTTGGTCGCGATCCTCAAGAAGGAATTCCAACTCCCCCGGAGCCTCAGCGAAATCCTCCAAATTCTAAGCCTCACCCTCTTCGAGCGGGTGCCGCTTTCCCAAGTAGTTACGGCGTTCCCAGTGCAAGATTCAATGGACGATCCGTGCAACCAGTTGTCGTTATTCGATCTTTAGCCGGACAGGTGTGTTCACGGATAGGATCTTACTAATGGGAGCGCTTGATAGATGACATTATCTGCGGCGCGACCGTACGTTCCAACGAGCCCAAGTCGTAGGCGTCCAGTGTCATCTATTATCCGCTCCTGGTAATATTCTCTTGACAAAGATATCTCCTGAAACATACATTGTCATCGACAATATGTAGTCAGGTTGTCGACAAATGCCACAGAGCCAGCAAACCAAGAAATATAAAGCATATGAAGCTATTAAGGCCATGATTCTTTTACATCATGCCAGGCCGGAAGACCCGTTTACAGAGTTGTCCCTGAGTCAAGCTTTAGAAATGGGAAGAACGCCGATCAGAGAGGCTTTGAATCTACTGGAGAAAGATGGTCTGATTTACTTGATTCCCAACAAAGGGTTCATTTTAAAGAGAATATCTTCCGATGATCTGATTCGACTTTACCAAGTTCGCGAGGTGCTAGACGGATTGGCCGCTAAGCACGCCGCACCAGGAATAGACATTTCTGAATTAGACAGAATTGAAAACAAATATCTCCATGGGAGGCAACCCGATTGGGAATCTGCCCGTCAACTCAGTTGTGAATTGCATCCGCTGATATACAGGTCGTGCGGCAACTCGTACCTGGTCGAGGTTTACGAAAGCTTAAGATTAAGGATTGATTTGGGTATGAATTCCTTGTGGCAATTGTGGATAGGGTCAGGCTCTACGGATTTGATGGAAAGACGCAACCGAGAACATGCCGAGATCATCCAGTACTTGAAAGACAGAGACGGTGAAGGTGCCGAAAGAATGAGCAGAGAACACATATCGAACGTGATAAAGGATATCCTTTACCTAATTGCGGGTCAGCGCATGGGATGACCTGTCGCGAGCTTGCTCCGGAAAAGCAGACCTCCACCCAGGTGGAAGGAGGAGGGCATGACGAACCAATTGGAATTCGTCAGGGTAAAGAACTTCATAGACGGCGAATGGGTGGCGAAGTTCGGGGCAGAGTATGTTCCCCTTTTCAATCCATCTACGGGCGAACAAATCGGCGAGGTTCCGCTGTCGTCTAAGGAAACGTCGCAGGCTGCCGTGAACTCTGCTCACAAAGCGTATGACTCCTGGCGCAGGCTTCCGACATCGAAGAGGGTCAACTACCTCTTCAGGCTGCGCTCTGCGATGGAGGAGCACGCTGAAGAACTCGCCTTTTCCATTGCTATCGACCAGGCCAAACACATCAGTGAAGCCAGGGGAGAGGTGTCCCGGGTACTAGAGATAATTGAAACGGCCTGCGGCATCCCGACCCTGATCCAGGGAGAGACGTTAGAAGGAGTTGGGTCCAATATCACTGCACGGGTCATTCGCCAGCCTCTGGGTGTGTTTGGCGGCATTGCGCCCTTTAATTTCCCGGCCCTTGTTTTCGGCTGGTTTGTTCCCTTCGCCATAGGGGCTGGCAATACCTTTCTTTTCAAGCCATCTCCCGAATCGCCGTTCTTCATGCAGAAAATGGGCGATATTCTGAACGAGATCGGCCTGCCCAGAGGTGTGGTCAACATCGTCAACGGAGATCATGCTGTTCCCGAGGGTTGGTACGACCACCCGAAGATCGCAGGTGTTTGCTTGGTGGGGTCGACGCCTACCGCAAAGAAAGTTGCCGAACGCTGCGGGAAAGCTGGTAAGCGAAGCATGCTTCTCGGAGGGGCGAAGAACTATCTGGTTGCCATGGAAGACGCCCAGATGGATGTGTTTATCGAGAATTACCTCAACTCCTGTTACGGGTCTGCGGGTCAGCGCTGCCTGGCGGGCTCCATTGTGGCTGCTGTGCCAGCGATACACGATCGATTGGTTGAAAGAATAGTTGAAGCCTCGAAGAAAGTGACCGTGGGAGACGCCATGGATCCTGGCGTCTACATGGGACCCGTCATCTCGGCACAAGCAAAGAAGAGGGTGGAGCACTATATCGAGATCGGCATTAACGAAGGTGCGAACCTAGTTCTGGATGGACGCAACCCAAGAGTGCCGGAGAAGAACAAGAACGGGTACTTTGTGGGGCCCACTGTATTCACTGACGTTACGCCGGATATGACCATCGCGAAGGAAGAGATCTTTGGTCCGGTGGTATCCGTAATGAAAATTAGAGATATTGATGTCGCGCTAGAATTGATCCGGAACCAGGAGCATGGTAACGGCGCCTGTCTCTTTACGCAGAATTTGTATTACACAGAGAAGTTCATCTCCGAGGCAAACGTCGGCATGGTGGGGATTAACGTTGGTATTTGTGCTCCGCATCCCTACGTGCCTTTCGGGGGCATTAAGGATTCGCTCTTGGGAACGAACAAGGTGCAGGGCAAGGGAGGGATCGACTTCTTCACCCAGGACAAAATCGCCACCATTCGGTTCTCGTCACCAAGCGGGGCCTTTCTGGACAGGGGGGAGGGGCAGAAAGAGGGTGGAAAGGTCGCCGAGCCTCAGGCGGTGAGAAGCTGTGTGGGACGGTAGTAGAGAGTAGGAACTATGCGGCCGCACTCCGGCTCTTAGCTTTACCTTCGGGGCTAAATCGGGAAGTGGGCAACGAGGCTTGGGATTTGAACTGATTTGAACCATTCAGCCACGACGGAGAGGGGAAAAATGTTTTCATTCTTTAATACGGTTAGCAGAGTTGTGTATGGCTTTGGCTGCCTGGAGGAACTGGAGCGAGAAATCAAGCGTCTCCACGGATCCAGGGTACTGGTAATCACCGATCCGGGAATCAAGGCTGCCGGGCTTCTCGATCCGGTCGCAAGGGTTCTCGATCAGGCCCAACTTTCTTTTCATGTTTTTGCCGACGTCGAACCGGATCCCAGCATCGAGGTCGTCACCAGGAGTGTGGAGACCGCAAAAGCCTTTCAGCCGAACGTGATCCTTGGCATTGGTGGGGGGAGTTCTCTCGATATCTCCAAAACCACTTCGGTTCTGCTGACGAATCCGGGGTCAGTGTATGACTACTTGGGTATGGATCTGGTTCCCGCGCCGGGTGTTCCCTTGATTTTGATCCCCACCACGGCAGGCACCGGTAGCGAAGTAACGTCCATAAGTGTTCTTTCCGACAGCCGGGATAATGTGAAAAAGGCGGTGGTCAGCCAGCACCTCTTTGCCCGTTGCGTCATGCTGGATCCGCAACTGACGCTGGGGTTGCCTCCTCATATCACAGCCAGGACCGGGATGGATGCGCTGGTCCATGCCATCGAATCGTTTACTGGCGTCAGGGCGACCGTCTTTACTGACACACTGAATCTTCAGGCCATTCGAATGATTGCCAAGAACCTTCGAAAGGCGTATGCCAACGGAGATGACCGCCAGGCGCGCGAGAATATGCTCTATGCGAGTTGCATTGCGGGTATGGCCTTTTCTAACACCCAGAACGGGCTGGACCATGCCATTGCGCTGGCTATTGGCGGCCGTTTTCATCTGCCGCATGGCCTTCTCACCGCTTTCATTTGCCCGTGGGTAATGGAATACAATCTGCTGGCCGCTCCCGAGAAATTCAAAGAGATTGCCCGAGCTTTCGGGGAAAACCCGGACGGGATGCCGGATATCGAAGGCGCCCGGCTTGCCGTTAAGTCAGTCAAGAACCTGCTGGATGACCTGGGCATTTCCTATAAACTCGGCACCTATAATGTGCCGCTGGATGCAATTCCGTCTTTGGCAAAGGCCACCATGGGAGCCACACGGCTGATCAGTAACAATCCCAGAAAGCCAAGCGAACAGGACGTAGAGATGGTTCTGCAATCGAATTACTAGCACCTGTAGGGAGCGCATATGTCAACAGCGGAGTGCTGTATTTTGTCGCCTCATGAGCAGCGAGTGCTCGAAGAACAACAAGGAATTCAAAGTTATGTCGGACGAGAACGAGTTTATGCGATCCTCAACTCATTCAAAGCCACGCGTCCGACGATTGACGTGGAAAGGGCCGCGCTTTTTACCGAGTCCATGCGCCAGACCGAGGGCGAGCACCTTACTCTTCGCTGGGCCAAGGCGCTAAAGCATATCGCGGAACATATCACGGTCTATATAGATGACCACCAACTGCTTGTCGGACGATCCGGCTGTGCGGGGCGCTACGGTATTCTTTATCCGGAACTGGATGGCGACTTCCTGGACTTGGCAGTTGAACAGTTGCCAAGCCGGACGGAATCGCCCTTTAGCATTTCTGAGAAGGATGCCAGGACGGTCATTGAAAAGATCGCTCCCTACTGGAAGGGTAAGACGTTTCACGAAGACCTGACTAAGGCTTTGCCGAAGGACACGGCAAAATTGACTTGTAATCCGCAGAATCCTCTGCAATCCAGGTTCATAGTAAATGAGACCGCGTCTTTCCGTTCGGCCTTGCAATGGGTACATGACTACGACAAGGTGTTGACACGAGGTTTCAAGGCCATCCTGGCGGAGGCAAAGGCCAAGCTTGACGCCCTGGATCCCCTAAGTCCCGTCGATAACCGGGAGAAAGCACCGTTTCTGCAGGGCATCATCATCCTGTGCGGTGCGATTGTTCTCTGGGCTAACCGTCACGCCGATCTGGCAGCGGACATGGCGGCCCGGCAAACCGATCCAAAACGGCGCCAGGAACTGCAGCTTATTGCAGAACATTGCCGCTGGGTGCCGGAGAATCCGGCCCGCACCTTCCATGAGGCGATGCAGTCCCAATGGTTCACCCAGATGTTCTCCCGCATTGAACAGAAAACGGGCACCATTATTTCCAACGGCCGCATGGACCAATATCTGTTTCCTTACTATTCGAAAGACATTGCGGAAGGCCGTCTTACAGAGGAAAAGGCCACGGAACTCCTGGAATGCATGTGGGTGGCCATGGCGCAGTTTATCGACCTCTATATCTCGCCGGCCGGTGGCGCCATCAATGAAGGATATGCTCATTGGGAAGCGGTAACCGTGGGCGGTCAGAAGCCCGACGGAACGGATGCGACCAATGACTTGTCTTATATTTTCCTGAAGTCGAAACGGGAATTTCCGTTGAACTATCCGGACCTCGCCGCCCGAATGCATTCGCGGGTGCCGCAACGCTACTTCCATGAAGTGGCCGAAACCATCAAAGAAGGTTCCGGTTTCCCGAAGCTCATCAACGACGAGGAAGTCATTCCGTTGCTGCTCGCCAAGGGGGCTGGTTTTGAAGAAGCCAATGATTATGCGGTTTCCGGTTGCACCGAAGCCCGTATGCCCAACCGGGATACCTATACCAGCCCTTGTGCCTACATCAATTTCGCTGCGGCTTTGGAAATGGTGTTACGTAACGGCAGAATGAAGATATACGGCGATGAGGCAATCGGACTCGAAACCGGCGATCCGCGCAACTTTACAACCTGGGATGAGTTTTGGAACGCTTATTGCGCACAGCAGACGAATTTCCTGAAGCACGCCTTTATCCAGCAGCACATCATTATTCGTTCCCGCCCCAATCATTTCGCTACTCCTCTCGGCTCCGCTTTGCACGACCTTTGCATGAAGACCTGCAAGGACCTGCACACTCCCGTGATCGAGGGTGGCATCGACATGGGTTATTTCGAGTTTATCGGGTACGGTACCGTCATCGACTCGCTGGCTGCCGTGAAGAAGCTGGTGTTTGAAACGAAAAGGCTGTCCATGGCGGAGTTGATCGCAGCTTTAGGTTGCGATTTTGCAGGCAAGGAATACATCAGACAGCTACTGCTGCATGCTCCGCGTTACGGCAATAACGACCCGTATGCGGACGCCATTGGCAAGGCCTTGGATCTGGAAGCTCTCAAATTCGCCAAGAAGTATTCGGCTGAGCTGGGGGTACACCTCGATCTGAGATTCGTGCCCTTCACTTCGCATGTGCCGTTCGGCAAAGTCGTCAGTGCTACGCCCAACGGCCGCAAGGCATATACGCCGCTGGCCGACGGGTCGTCGGCATCGCAGGGGGCAGACGTGCATGGCCCTACGGCGGTTCTGCTCTCCAACTACGCGACCAAGAACTATAACTACCGCGAGCGGGCGTCCCGCCTGCTCAACGTCAAACTCAGTCCGTCCTGTGTCGCTGGGGAGGAAGGAACGCAAAAACTCGTTTCCTTCCTCCGGACGTGGATCGATCTGAAGCTGTGGCATGTACAGTTCAACATTATTAATAGGGAAACGCTGTTGGCCGCTCAGAAAGATCCGGACAAGTACCGCAGCCTGCTGGTGCGGGTGGCCGGCTACAGCGCTTATTTTGTCGACCTGTCGCCCGATCTTCAAGACGACATCATCCGTCGAACGGATCACGGAACGTTTAAGGGGACCTTTACCTAAGAGTCCTGCCCTGCGGCGGGACTCTACTTTATTCTGGCAGGTGCTATGCGCGCAAGCGTTCGTTTTGATCAAACGCGATACGGGTACGTGTTTAACATTCAACGATATACGCTTCATGATGGACCGGGAATTCGTACTATGGTGTTCCTGAATGGCTGTCCCCTGCGGTGCCGATGGTGCAACAATCCGGAATCCCAACATTCCCGGCCAGACTTGGCTCTGAATTTGAATAAATGTATCGGGACGCGCGAGTGCGGTCTTTGCCTCAAGGTTTGCTCCATGGGCGCGATTACTCCGGCTGAAGATGGCAAGATCAGGATTAAGCGCCAGTCCTGCGACATGTGTTTTGCCTGTACCGCGGACTGCCCTAGCGAAGCGCTACATGCCTTTGGGGCCCTCCGAAGCGTCGACGAAATAATGGAAGCGGTGGAAGCAGACAGCGTGTTTTTCGAGCGGTCGGGCGGAGGCATGACGCTCAGCGGCGGGGAGCCGCTGCTGCAGGGCGAATTTGCTATCGCGCTCTTGCGTGGAGCGAAGCAGAGGAAAATCGATACCGCCATAGAAACCTGCGGGCACGTGGACTGGCAAGTCTTAAGAGAGGCCGCCGGGCACTGCAATACCGTTTTCTTTGACATCAAGTGCATAGACGCGGCCAAGCATATGGAATTCACAGGCGTAGACAACGCCTTGATTGTGAGCAATCTGCGCGGTTTAGTGGCGGAGTTCCCGCAGCTTCCCATAGTGGTCAGAACCCCGTTGATCCCGGGCTTCAATCACTCTGTCGCAGACATTACTCAGGTTATTGAGTTTCTTACGCCATTGCCTGGCGTTAAGTATGAAGTCTTACCGTACCATCGTTTGGGCACGCCGAAATATGACTATCTCGGCCGCGAGTATCTCCTGGGAGATGTCGTGCTCAACCCAGAAACGGAGAAGACAGTTAAGGAGCTGGTGAACCAGTACGCTGCTTCGAGGCGAGGGGTTCAATGAAAGTTATAGATTTTCACTTCAGGCCGAATAGAGCGGAGATTGTCTCGGGAATCACCAACAGCGCCATGTTCAAGAATATGTGCGCCGCCGGTGAGTTCATGAAACCGCAGAGCCTGGCGGAGATTGTGCAGGACCTCAAACAATATCATGTAGTCAAAGCCGTCATCACGGGCCGCGATGGCGAGACAACCTACGGCACGAAATCGAATAACGGCAGTGTGATTGAGTTCGTCCAGAAGTATCCCGACAAATTCATCGGCTTCGCTGGCTTGGATCCGCACAAGGGCATGCGAGCCATCACGGAATTGAAGCGCTTTTTTATCCTCGGCTTATGGACACCGTTGTTGTCCAAACCGGTCGAGCGGAATTGACGGGTTCATCCGTAGCTTCATTAAACGGGCTATCTCGGAGCCGAACGCATAGTTCCGTACTTTCCGGGGGTCATTTGCGGCGACAAAGCTCAGGTCGCTGCTCGACGACACAACATATCATAAAGGAAAACCTTCTATGGTCAAATTGCCTGTAGCAATCTTAGGGTCCGGCAATATCGGCACGGACCTTATGTACAAGGTACGTCGAAGCGCGCTGCTCGAACTGCAATTGGTCGCCGGTATAGATCCGGCCTCAGAGGGCTTGGCGCGTGCGCGCGAACTCGGTTTCGAAACCTGCACGGATGGGATCGAGGGCGTTCTGCGCAACGGCAAAATTAAGCTGGTGTTTGACGCAACTTCGGCGCGATCTCACCTCGCGCACGCACCGCGCCTCAAGGCAGCGAACATTTTCGCAGTCGATTTGACTCCTGCCGCGGTGGGGCCGGGTGTTATCCCGGTGGTGAATCTCCAGGAATATTCTACGGAATCCAATGTCAATTTGATCTCATGTGGGGCGCAAGCCTCAGTGCCCATCGTGGCTGCCATAAATAAGATCAGTCCTGTCCAGTACGCCGAAACAGTATCCACGATTTCGAGTCGCAGCGCGGGTCCAGGTACCAGACAGAATATTGATGAGTTTACGCGTACCACGGCAAGGAGCGTTCGCGATATCGGTGGAGCGAAAGAATCGAAAAGCATCATCGTTATCAACCCTGCGGAGCCGCCCATTATCATGCGGAACACGATCTATGCTGTGGTTGACCTTCCGGTCGATGAGAAGAAGGTGCGTGACTCGGTTATGGCCATGGCCGAGAAAATCAAATGTTATGTTCCAGGTTTTAAGGTTACGGTCGAGCCGTTCCTGGACGGCGACCATTTTACTGTCTGCAACGAAGTGACCGGTGCCGGCGATTTTCTGGCCTCTTATGCCGGAAACCTCGATATCATCACCGCTGCGGCAATTAACGTTGCCGAGCGCTATGCGGAGACTTTTTGGAAAGGAAGGCAGGCAGCAAATGACTAAGCTCACCGTTGTGGATGTTACGCTTCGCGATGGAAATCACAGCATCCGTCAGCAGTTCACGCCCGAGATAGTTGCCAAGGTAGCGGCAGCCCTCGATGCCGCTGGCGTTGAGATAATCGAAGTTGGTCACGGTGATGGTGTGGGAGGGAGTTCCATTCACGTCGGAAGGACCCCCGTCCCCTACCAGCAGCTGATCTCAGCTGTGGTGTCCTCGGTAAAGAGGGCGAAGGTGGCAATAATGCTGCTACCCGGATTCGGCACGATGGACGACCTCCAACAGGCCTATGATTTGGGTGTCACGGTCGCAAGAGTGGCATGCCATTGCACGGAAGCAGACATCACCGAACAGCACATTCAACTAGCCAGGAAATTAGGTATGTTCACAGTTGGTTACCTGATCTCGTTTGGCATGGCTTCCCCGCAACGCATAGTCGAGGAATCGAAAAGGATGGAGTCGTACGGCGCACAGTATGTCAATTTGGCGGAATCTCAAGGGTATTTGGTGCCCAGTCAAGTCAGGGAATATGTTTATGCTCTGCGCGAGTCTGTAAACATCCCGGTGGGGTTCCATGGGCACAATAACCTTGGATTGGCGATTGGCAATTCGCTTGCGGCAGTCGAGGCGGGAGCCGCCTATGTGGATGGAAGCCTGAAAGGTCTGGGCGGCGGCGCCGGCAATACCCAAACCGAAACGCTGATCGCAGCGCTGAAGAGGGGGGCATTTCCCACGGAGGTTGACCTCTTCGGCATTTTGGACGCCGCAGCCGTTCTTACGGATGAACTTAAGAAGCATCCCGATTTGGCGAAGATTCCAATGCCTGCTGTCGACAACGATGCCATCATGATGGGCTATGCATGCGTTTACGGCGGATATATCCTGCCTATAAAACGTGCTGCCATGAAATACGGTTGCGACCCGCGGCAGCTCGTGATTCGCCTGGGAGAGCGCAAGGTCGTGGCCACGCAGGAAGACGTGGTCATCGAGGAGGCTAGACGCCTCGCCGGCATTACCTAAGATCGAGCGTAATTTCTCTTGGGTAAACCCCCGGCTCTGCCGGGGGACTCCCAGCTTTTGAGAGTTCCGGGAGCATGCTCTGTGAATGTGGCCAGAATGCTTGCGAATTCATCGGTCCCAACAAATGGGGTGCAAGTTTTCGATGTGATCGGTCCTACGTTTGCGATCAGGCCCCTTTGAGGGGCCAGCAAACGTCAAGCCACCGGCTCTGCCGGTGGTGCTGACTCCAGTCGAATCGCAGGCCGCGTGACTATTTTCGTAGCAGGGGACTATTTGCAAAGAGGAGACCATCGCATGTCGGTGCAAAGTACGGAGACCGGGCTGGGTGCTGATACCATCAAAAAATACGAGTTGGAGCACGTCCTACATCCCTGGGTGGTTCAGAAGGGACTGAGTCCCGTGGTCGTAGACCGAGCGGAAGGCAACTACTTCTACGACTCCTCAGGCAAACAGTATTTGGATTTTTCGTCTCAGTTCGTATTCAGCAATCTGGGGCACGCCGACGAACGCATGGCCGAGGCCATCTCCCGGCAGGTCAGAAGGCTCGAGAGCGCGGCGTCTCCCTTCGCCACCGAGCCCAAGGCCCGCTTGGCGAAGCTGCTGGCCGAGATCACGCCGGGCGACATCGTGAAGTCGTACTTCTCCACGAGCGGCGCCGAGGCCAACGAGGGGGCCATCAAGCTGGCACGCATGGCTACGGGGAGGGAGAAGATCATCTCGCGCTGGGGGGGGGTACCACGGCTCCACCTTCGGGGCCATGGCCATCTCGAACGACTACCGGAACTGGGCCTGCGAGCCCTCCATCCCCAGCGTGGTCCACTGCTTGGGCCCGTACTGCTATCGATGCCCCTTTGGGGCGACCTACCCCAGCTGCGACGTGCTCTGCGCCAAGCACGTGGAGGAGGTGGTGCGGTTCGAGGGGAGGGAGAAGCGGGTGGCGGCCTTCATCTCGGAGCCCATCGTGGGGGCCAACGGGATCATCGTTGCCCCAGATGGGTACTGGCAGAGGATCCGGGAGATCTGCAACAAGTACGGGATGCTCCTGATGGTGGACGAGGTGATGACGGGCTTTGGCCGCACGGGGAAGTGGTTCGCCATCGAGCACTGGGACGTGGTGCCCGACGTCATCGCCATGGCCAAGGGGATCACGGCCGGCTACGTCCCCCTGGGAGCCACCAGCATGCGGGAGTGGGTGGCCAAGGCGTTCGAGAGCAAGCAGTGGGTGCACGGCCACACGTACAGCGGGCACACCCTAGCGATGGCCGCGGCGGTGGCGGCCATCGAGATCTACAAGAGCGATGGGCTGATCCAGCGGGCCGCGGAACTGGGCGCGCACCTGATGGAGAGGGCGCAGGAGCTTCAGGAGAAGCACCAAAGCATCGGGGAAGTGCGCGGCAAGGGACTCTTCGTGGGGCTGGAGCTGGTCAAGGACCGGAAGACCAAGGAGCCAATCCATGACCCGTGGTTCGAGGGACCGAGGCCGCCCACGGCCAAAATGAGAGTGCTGGGGCAGGCGCTCCAGGAGGGGGTCTATTGCCTGCCGGGCCAGACCAGCGTCATCATGTTGGCCCCGCCCTTGACCATTACCAAGGACGAGATCGACTACGCCATGGACGTCTTTAATAAGGCGCTGGCCATCGCTGATGCGGAGACCTGCGTATGACAAGTAACGCTAACCCGGACACCGGTCGAGTTGAACCCAGCGACCCGGCGATACCTGTTCGAGAGAGCTTCCAACGAAGTGGGGAGTTGACAAGCAGGTGTAACAGAAGGCCTAAAGTTGTTGTGAAGGATCTGACCAAGCGGTTTGGGGAATTGCTTGTTCTCGACAACATTTCCTTTTCAGTAGGCGAGGGAGAGTTTCTCTGCATCGTGGGGCCGACAGGCTGTGGGAAGACTACGTTTCTCAACTGCCTTTCCAAGCTCATCCCCACTACCCAAGGCAATATCTTCATCGACGATGCGGTCGCTGACCCCCGGAAGCACCATATCTCGTTCGTATTCCAGGAACCGACTGCCATGCCGTGGAGGACGGTCGCACAGAATATCGCATTCGGCATGGAACTCAAGCGCTTTCCGACGGACAAGCTCCAGGAACGGCTGAAGTATATCCTGGGGCTGGTCGGTTTATCCGACACGGCGAACCTCTATCCCAATCAGATCTCGGCCAGCATGGTGCAGCGAATCACCGTGGCCCGGGCTTTTGTCGTGGATCCGGATCTGCTCCTGATGGACGAGCCCTACGGCCAGCTGGACATCAAGCTGCGTTACTACCTGGAAGATGAACTCATCAGGTTGTGGCAGACTCTGAAGAGTACAGTGATCTTCGTCACGCACAACATCGAAGAAGCCGTCTATTTGGCCGAGCGAATCTTAGTCCTGAGCAATAAGCCCACTCGGATAAGGGCTGAGGTTGAGGTCGATCTGCCTCGGCCGAGGCGGCTTGTTGACCCGAGATTCGTCGAGATCAGGAAGACAGTGACGGAATTGATCCGGTGGTGGTAAATCCATCCGAGTTGCAGAATTGGGAACGGAAGGAGAGAAGGAAAGCACCTTCACGTTGACAAGAAGGAGGGGCATTATGCACAAAAGCCGAGGAGGGTGAATGGAGGGAGAACATTGCTGGGTCGATGAAACAAGAGGTCAGGTGTCGAGGTGTTTCGGCTATCGCATCGGCAATTGAAAGCCTGACGAAAGGAGCAAGATGATGAAGAAGCTAGTGGTGGCAGGAATTTTGGTGTTGACTGCGGCTCTGCTGCTCTCTGCGGTCGGGGTAGCCAAGGCTGCCGAACAGCTCATCACTGTGCCCACCGCCTGGATGCCCGAACACGAGCTCTTCTTCGCCTGGTACGCCAAGGAGAGGGGCTTTGACAAACAAGAAGGTCTGGATCTGAAGCTCCTGTATTTTGAGAGCGGCATGGCCATATCGGAAGCCCTGCCCGCCAAGCAGTGGGTACTTGGCGGCACTGGCGGCGTCCCCCATGTAATTACTGCTCTTCGGTACGGTGCCTACCTGATTGGGATCGGAAACAATGAGTCCTGGTGTAATGCGCTTTTTGTCCGCCCCAACAGCCCGGTTTTGAAGTCGAAGGGTGCGCAAAGCGGTTATCCTGACATTTATGGCAAGGTAGAAGATGTCAAAGGCAAGACATTTCTTGTGACCACAGTGTCCTCGGCGCATTTCGCCATGAGCATGTATTTGCGAGCCTTTGGCTTGAAGGACAGTGATGTGGTTGTCAAACAAATGGACCAAGCTTCCGCAGTCGCGGCATTTGAGTCCGGGGTTGGCGATTTTGCGGCTCTCTGGGCGCCGTATACCTATACCGCTGAAGAAAAGGGTTGGAAAGAGATCGCCAATGTCGATAGCGCCAAGGCGGCGTTGCCCATCACCTTTATCGCGGATAAGGAGTATGCCGACAAGAACCCTGAGGTGGTCGCCAAGTTCTTGCGGGTCATGTTCCGTTCGATTAACAAGCTGAAGGAGGAAGGGGCCACTCCTGAGAACGTACAGCTGTTTCAGAAGATGTACAAAGACTGGGCTGGCATGGAGTATACCGCCGATCAGGCGAAGAAAGACATACAATCGCACCCGGTGTATGAGTTGGCGGACCAACTGAAGATGTTGGACAACTCCAAGGGCGAGAGCGAGGTGCAGCGATGGGAGCGCCTTATCGCCGAATTCCTGCATGCGAACGGCAGGTTGAAAGATGAGGAGCTGGCAAAGGTTGAGAGAATGGACTGGATTACCGGGAAGTTCCTCAAGATGGTTACGACGCCCATTCCGTCTTACAAATAATGCCGGCACCCCGGTAGCTGGCTGAGTTTGCCACCTGGCATTCGGGGACCGAGGCGGAAGGTGCCCCGGTCCCCGGAGCCCGAAGATCGGAAGCCAGGGTGTTGTAAGCCCTTGGGTATAGAAGAGAGGAATGCCACAATGCCGAGAGGGTGTCTGTAACTATGGCCTACGAGGCAGTAAGAGTTAAGACGCCCCTTATTCTTAAAATCCTCCCTGTTGCGAGCATTCTACTCTTTTTTGGAGCATGGGAGTTTACAGTCGATACAGGAATTGTTCCCAGCACCATGCTCGCAGCACCCTCATCGGTTCTCAAGTTATTCATTGCGAAGCTTACCCAGCCCAATCCGGATGGAGCCGTCTTATCAACCCATGCTTGGACGAGCATCAAGGAGGCCGGGATCGGCTACCTGCTCTCCCTGCTGATTGGCCTCCCCCTCGGCCTGCTGATGGGGTGGTTTACCACCATTCGAGGGCTTTTCAGACCGATCTTCGAAATGATCCGCCCCATTCCGCCCGTCGCCTGGATACCGCTGTGCATTTTCTGGTTCGGCATCGGGCTGTGGGGCAAAGTCTTCATCATCTGGATCGGCGCCATCGTCCCGTGCGTTATCAACGCCTGGGTAGGGGTGAGCATGACCAACCCGACGCTGATTCAGATGGCGCGAACCTATGGAGCGACAGACCGGCAGATATTCACCAAGCTCTGCATTCCGTCCGCTCTTCCCATGGTTTTCGGAGCATTGCAGATTGCCCTGGCATACGCCTGGACTAATCTTGTGGCGGCTGAACTGCTCGCCGCCGACTCCGGCCTCGGGTTCCTGATTACCATGGGTCGCCGACTCGGATTACCCGAAATGGTGGTCCTGGGCATGGTGACCGTGGGATTCATCGGTGCCGTGATTGGCGTTGTAATCGACGTAGTAGAGAAACGACTCCTGGCCGGGATAAGGAGGTAAGACAGTTGAGTGTAAGCACCCTTGCCGACGAAATACGGAGGCCAGTTGAAGAAAGAGCCCCCATCACCTTACTACGTATACTCAGGAACGAGTACTTTCTCTACGCCGTGTCTTTGGTCCTTTTTCTTTACATTTGGGATTGGGTAGCGAAAGCGCACATTCTCGGCAAGTCTCTGGCCACCCCGCACCAAGTTGTAACGGAATTAGCTCGCTTGATGACTGTGAAACTGGCGGGGAAAAACTTGGTAGGGCATATCTGGGACAGCACCAGAAGGGTTCTGGTTGGGTTTACGATAGCTTCGGTCATTGCGGTACCTCTCGGACTGCTCATGGCATTGAACCGGTACGTCAATGCCATCGTCAAGCCGGTCTTTGACATATTCAAGCCCATGCCGCCCATCGCGTGGATCTCCATAGCGATCCTCTGGTTCGGTATTCAAGAAGGCTCGAAGGTATTCATTATTGTCATCGGCACGTTCGTCCCCTGCCTGCTCAATTCTTATAACGGCGCTCGGCTTATCGATCCGGAACTCTACGATGTGGTGCGCGTGCTTGGAGGGCATCGCCGCCACGAGATCGTCCAGGTTTGCTTTCCCGCCGCCTTTCCGGCGATCTTTGCCGGGCTCCAGGTGTCTCTCAGTGTTGGCTGGACGTGCGTTTTGGCGGCGGAACTGGTGAGCTCCCAGTCGGGATTGGGCTGGATTATCATCCAGGGGATGAGGCTCACCAAGCCTGAACTCGTCATCGGGGGGATGGCTATCATTGCCCTAGTGGCCTGGACTACGAGTTTGTTGGTAACCGGCCTAGAAAAGCTGATCTGCCCCTGGAAGCGTCAGATTGAGGGGCTGTAGTCTTAGGAAAACACTGAAACCGGGGATCCTCAGCGATGGAAGAATGCGGCCGGGCTGGGGTTAAAATCTCTTGTGAGAAGCTTCGCAAGATGTTTATCCAGAAGGGCAAGATTCAGGTCCATGTCCTTGAGGACATTTCGTTTGAGGTATTTCACAACGAGTTTGTGGTCATCCTGGGGCCGGGACAATCCGGCAAGAGCACGCTGCTTCGCATTATTGCCGGTTTGGAGAGGCCCACCGAGGGCCGGGTTCTTCTGGATGGAAAAGAGGTGAAAGGCCCTGGGCCAGACCGAGGTCTGGTCTTCCAGAGCTACATGCTTTTCCCTTGGCGGACGGTCATGGGCAACGTGGAGATGGGCCCAAAGCTCAGGGGAATTCCGAAAGATGAAAGGCGCAAGGTTGGAGCGCATTACATCAATCTGGTGAGGCTCGACGGCTTTGAGAAACACTATCCCCATCAGTTGAGCGGGGGGATGAAACAGCGGGTGGGTATTGCTCGAGCGTACGCGAATAATCCCGATGTTATGCTCCTCGATGAGCCCTTCGGCCAGCTCGACGCCCAAACCCGCTACTTCATGGAGAAGGAGATCATCCGAATCTGGGAAACTGAGAAACGGACGGTTTTGTTCGTGACCAACAATATCGATGAAGCGGTATACCTAGGTGATCGGATCATCACCCTGGAAGGGAAGCTGCCCGGCCGGATGAAATCAACGTACACGGTTAATCTTCCCCGTCCACGTGAACATACCGACGCGGCTTTCCTGGAGCTGCGGGAAACAATTATCGAGGAAAGCCAGTTGTCTCTGTAACAGATATCAGTTCCTCACTGGTCGAACGAAAGGGAAGCGCGAACTCGCTTACACGAGGTCGTCCATCACTCTAAGGGCAGGCGGTAGCTCCTCGCCCGGCTTCCCTGATATTGGCGGTAAACAAAGCAGCCGCTGCCCAGAGGTTTAGAGGGATCTATCCGCAGGTTAGGATATCCGACGCACACAGGTCTCCCAACAGGCGGGAGTTACCTTGTCAGAAAAGGAGGCGGATGTGATTCAGTTCTTAGTGCACGAGCGGTCCGACAATGTGGGGGTGGCAACGGTAGACATCAAGGCCGGAGAGGTCGCGAAGGGGTTGTTCATGGACACGCAGGCGCCAGTGAAGGTGAGAGCCCTCACGGCGATCCCGCTCGGCCACAAGGTTGGGCTGCGGGACCTCAAGATGGGAGACACGGTGATCAAGTACGGGCACGACATCGGCCGGGTGACGGCTACCATCCAGGTGGGCGAGCACGTCCACATCCACAATCTCAGGACGAAGAGGTGGTAGCGATGAACACGCCAAAGATCCTGGGGTATCGCCGCGAGAACGGCCGGGTGGGGGTGCGGAATCACGTGGTGATTCTGCCGCTGGATGACCTGTCCAATGCCGCCTGCGAGGCCGTGGCCAACAACATCAAGGGGACCCTGGCCATCCCCCACCCCTACGGGCGGCTGCAGTTTGGGGAGGACCTGACACTCTTCTTCCGGACCATCATCGGTGCGGGGGCAAACCCCAACGTGGCGGCCGTGGTGGTGATCGGCATCGAGCCGGAGTGGACGGAACGCGTGGTCTCGGGCATCGCGCAGACGGGAAAACCCGTGAAGGGGTTCGCGATTGAGCGCCATGGGGACCTCCAGACCATCGCCGAGGCTTCCCGTCAGGCCAAGGAATATCTGCAGCGCGCCTCGGAGCTGCAGCGGACCGAGTGCTCTCTGGACGAACTCTACATCTCCGTCAAGTGCGGCGAATCAGACACCACCTCCGGGCTGGCGTCCAATCCCACGGTGGGCAATGCCATCGACGAGCTCGTCGCGATGGGCGCCACCACCAGTTTCGGCGAGACCTCCGAGATCACCGGCGCGGAGCTGGTATGCAAGGAGCGGGCGGCGACGCCCGCGGTGGGCGAGGCCTTCATGAAGGCGTGGACAGCGTACAACGATCTCATTGTGAGTCACAAGACCGACGACCTCTCCGGCAGCCAGCCCACC
>Ga0187869_10000463_pt1 | contig 44645 bp, 39 predicted proteins | sample June2016WEW_13_1_2_FD_132972 | JGI IMG/M metagenome (GOLD analysis project Ga0187869, IMG submission 132972) | Peatland microbial communities from SPRUCE experiment site at the Marcell Experimental Forest, Minnesota, USA - June2016WEW_13_100 | ecosystem: Environmental > Terrestrial > Soil >...
GCCACCTTGGTGCCCGTGTGGCCCAGGGCCGAAGCGATCTCGTTCCAGCGATAGATGGTCGAGCTTGCAGGCAACAACACCGGCTTGCTAACCCGCTCCGGAAGGATGCAATACGTCATCCAGACAGCCAGCGCAGCCAGGATCATCCCCTCGTAGAAAAACTCCAGAGGATCGTTATAAGAAGTAAGACGGGGGCTGAATGAGACGAGAATTAAGTCGCCGGAGCACATTAGCCCGAAACCGAAGGCAATTCCGAACGACATATCGCGCACCGTCAGGCGCAGCGCATTCATGCTCAGGCACAGGAACGCCAGCAGGCACAGCTCGAGCACGCTGACGGAGTGAATCATTCCAAGGGCAATGTCGGCGATGAGATAAATCCCCCTCTGCGTGTAAGAAACCGCGGGCAGGCTGACGATGAATGCGACCACGGCGGCCCAGCGGAAGACCACGAGCGCCAGCTTCGAGATTCCGGGAAACGGCGACAGCGCCGCGCGGAAGATCTCGATGCAAATGAAATACAGCAGCGCCGTGCCCGCAAAATAGACCGCGACGAAGCTCCATGCGTAGATCCAGCTAAGATGATGGGCACGCCCCCACGGCCGGACTTGTTCATAGAGCAGAAACATGATCAGCGGCGCAGAGACCGCGCGCAACGTGAGGTAAGCGCACACCGCCGGGAAGCGGCGATGCAGCCCCTTGCTCCAGAAAACGACGGCGAGCGCGGCCCAAAGGACAACTTCGGCCACGGTCATCGCCCACATTGCGTAGTTCAACTGCATAGAGGCTATTCCGCCATGGTTAGAACGCTCACAGAATAGCTCTCATATGCCTCATGATCCAAACACAAAAGGGTAACGCGCTGCTGGCACTTTCGTGCTACTCAGTACCCTGACCGGAAGCCTCAGCTACCGGGCCGGACTGACGGGCGCGAAACACGTCCCAGTAAGTTTGCAGGGCTGAGGAAACGGAAACTGAGGTTGCGGATCAGGGTCGGCGACGAGAATCGAGCGGTGCGTGGCGGTGGTTCTGGCGGCGGATGGGGAAATCGACGCAGAAACAAGGCCCGAAACAGCGACGAACAGGGCAAACATGCGAATGGCGGTTTTCATCTTTGGTAACCTCGCGAAGTAGATGTAGAGAGGAAAATCCCTCTCATTTGGAGCCAACCGTACTCCTGTAAACGAATACAAGTCCATTATTTTCAATAAGATAGCAAGTAATGGAGAGCATTGGTTACTAACGTCATCTCGTCGGCTTGAAAATGGCACCTTTAGTAACCAATTTGGGCCGGAGCACCGCTCCGGCAGCATCCGGCGCCGCATGATAAAATAGGCTAGTTGAACCTGCTCGATGGCTTCTCTTTTCAGGCGGTTAACGCGCATCGGCATATGGATGAGCGCTAAGCCGCCGATCGGCGAACAAGCGCGCTGTCATCCTTAAGTACCGCTGTCATCCTGAAGTACGGCTGTCATCCTGAAGTACGGCTGTCATCCTGAAGTACGGCTGTCATCCTGAGCGGAGTCCGCCGCGGCGGACGAAGCCGAAGGATCTGCGGTTGCTTTTCGAACTGCCTGGATTGGCTTTAAAGCCGGCGTGAGTGCTATACGCATATGTCGATACGGCCTGGTGTGGTGAGTCCGAAGTTTTTTGAAAAGCAACCGCAGATCCTTCGCTGCGTTTGCCGCAAAAAACGCGGCAAACTTCGCTCAGGATGACAGCGAATTTGAGGTGACAGCGGGTTTCAGGTGACAACGGGTTTCAGGTGACAGCGAATTTGAGGTGACAGCGGTATTTATGTCATGACAGCGGGTTTGAGGGTGACAGCGGTATTCAGGATGACAGCGAATTTGAGGATGACAGCGGTATTTATGGTGCGAACTTCAGGGACAGGACACTAGATCGAACGTCACACCTCCGCGCCGTAGGCGCAATGTTCGTTAGCCCGCGCTTCAGCGTGGGGATAGCGAACGGAATCGAATCGGGAGTCCCGTAGGGACGATGGAAGTATTTTCAGGATGACAACAGCAAACCTTGTGATCGGAATAGTATGGCGACTGAAGTTCTGACCGGCACCTCCATCCACGGCGACAACGACAACTACACCGGCGAGAACATCAAGGTCCTTGAGGGCCTGGAGGCCGTTCGCCTCCGTCCCGCCATGTACATCGGCTCGACCGGCGAGATCGGCTTGCATCATCTTGTCTACGAGGTCGTCGACAATTCCGTCGACGAGGCCCTCGCCGGCTACTGCAAAAAGATCGACGTCGTCATCCACGTCGACAACTCCGTCACCGTGGTCGACGACGGCCGCGGCATTCCCGTGGACATGATGGATCTGCCCGGCGGCGAGCAGATGCCCGCCGCGCAGGTCGTCCTCACCAAGCTCCACGCCGGCGGCAAATTCGATGCTTCCACCTACAAAGTCTCCGGCGGCCTGCACGGCGTGGGCGTGAGCGTGGTGAACGCCTTGAGCGAAGAACTCGAAGTCGAAATCTGGCGCCCGGAAAAGCCCGGCGATCCCAGCTTCACCTACGAGCAGAGCTACGCCAAAGGCGTTCCGGCATCGAAGCTGCAAAAGACCGGCACCAGCAAGCGCCGCGGCACCAAGGTCCATTTCCTGCCCGACCGGACCATCTTCACCGCTACCGAGTTCAATTACGACACCCTGGCGCAGCGGCTGCGCGAGATGGCTTTCCTGAACAAGGGCCTGGAAATCACGCTTACCGACGAGCGCACCGCCGACGCCAAGACCGGCGAAGCGCGCCGCGCCGAGTTCCGTTACGCCGGCGGCATCGCCGAATTTGTCAGGCACCTGAATCGCGGCAAAACGGTGCTGCACGACAAGCCCATCGTCATGGAGGCCCTGCGCGACGGCGTCGACATCGACATCGCGCTGCAGTACAACGACAGCTACTCCGAAACCGTGTTCAGCTTCGCCAACAACATCAACACCGTGGACGGCGGCACGCACCTTTCCGGCTTCCGCGCCGCGCTCACCCGCACCATCAACTTCATCGGCCAGCAAATGGGCCTGTTCAAGGACATGAAGGAGTCGCTCAGCGGCGACGACGTGCGCGAGGGTCTGGTGGCCGTGGTCAGCGTCAAGCTGTCGCAGCCGCAGTTTGAAGGCCAGACCAAGGGCAAGCTGAACTCCGACATTGCAGGCACGGTGCAGGCCTTCGTCAACGAGCGCCTGGGCATGTATCTCGAGCAGAATCCTCCCGTCGCCCGCCGCGTCATCAACAAGGCGATTGAAGCTGCGCGCGCCCGCGAAGCGGCCCGCAAGGCCCGCGACCTCACGCGCCGCAAAGGCGCGCTCGACGGCGGCGGACTTCCCGGCAAGCTGGCCGATTGCAGCGAGCGTAACCCCGAACGCTGCGAGCTCTATCTGGTGGAAGGCGAGAGCGCAGGCGGCACCGCCAAGCAGGGCCGCGATCGCCGCTTCCAGGCCATTCTTCCACTCCGGGGCAAGATCCTGAACGTCGAGAAGGCGCGCTACGACAAGATGCTCGGCCACGAGGAAATCCGCGCCATGATCACCGCGCTCGGCTGCGGCATCGGCAAGGAGGACTTTGACTCGAGCAAGCTGCGCTACGGCAAGATCATCCTGATGACCGACGCCGACGTGGACGGCTCCCACATCCGTACGCTGCTGCTCACCTTCTTCTTCCGCCATATGACCGAGCTCATCAAGCGCGATCATGTCTTCATCGCGCAGCCTCCGCTTTACAAAATCAAGAAGGGCCGCTTCGAGCAGTACATCAAAGACGACCGCGAGTTTATGAAGGTTATGGTGAACCGCGCCGCCGAAGGCATGGTGGTCCGTCACGGCGAGTCTGCCGGCCGCATCGAGGGCGCCGATCTGACCCGGTTCATGGCGACGCTGAACGAGTATCTCGGCTTCGTCGAGAAGGTCGACAAGCGCATCCGCAACGAAAAACTCACCGAGATGCTGGCCCGCGCGGAGTTGACCCATCGCGCCGACTTTGCCTCGAAGAACGGCGGCGATGTTCCGGAGAAGCTCGCCGCGCTACATGCGCAGCTCGTAGAGCTCGCCGGCGAGTTCCAGTTCAAGGTGGCCAAGCCGGTCGAGGACGAAGAGCACCACACCTGGTCCGTCTGCTTCACCGACGCACAGGGCGCCACGCGCTCGATTGACTGGACCCTGGCCTCCAGCCCCGAGTTCCGCCAGATGATGTCCAAATATTCGCTCATAAAGGAATTCCTCGAACCGCCGTTCCTGGTGGAGTACGCCGCCAAAGCCGCCGGCGCTTCAGCCGCCGACGAAGAAGAGCCGGATGCCGAAGGCGCACCCTCGCCCGGCAGTGTCGAGACCCGCGCAGAGGCCAAGTCGTCCGGCCGCGGCACGCGCGCGTTGCGCGAGCCGGTCGAGAAGCAGACCGCCCGCGAACTCTTCGCGTATATCGTCGAGCAGGGCAAAAAGGACTACCAGGTGCAGCGTTACAAGGGACTGGGCGAGATGACCGCCACGCAGCTTTGGGAAACCACCATGGACCCGGAGCGCCGCACCCTGCTCGTCGTCAAGCTAGAGGACATCGCCGAAACCGAGACCATCTTCACCACGCTCATGGGCGAGGACGTCGAAGCCCGCCGCAAATTTATTGAGGATAATGCGCTCGACGTGAAGAACCTCGACATTTAGGAAGCTTTCAGCTTTCAGCCTTCAGCTTTCAGCTTTCAGCCTTCGCGCATTCGCTGTGAGCTTCATTCCTTGAGCAGGCGTGCGACCTGCCGCATATCACCGGCATCCAGGACGTTGCCGACTGACTCAAGGTATTTTGCGCCGGCGATCAGCTCCCGGGTAGTTTGGCGGCCGCCGGGGAGTTCGTTATCGAGGCCGTCGTCGTCCTCGTCGTCATCCTCATCATCATCATCTTCATCGTCGCCGCCGCCGGCTTCGTCTGAATCTTCCTCCTCGTCATCGTCTTCGTCCTCGTAGCCATCGGGATCGACGGCGAGTTCGTCGCCGTCGCTTGTGTGGGAGAGAGCCTCGACGGTTCCGACGGGAATGGCCCAGCTTTTGCGATCGACACTTTGCAAAGCCAACTGAAGGCCGTAGAGAAGAAGCGACGCGCGGGGGCGGTCGATGGTGTTGGCGACGATGGCGCGGAGGACCTGGGTGATGGTGACCTGGATGGCGCAGCGGTCTTCGAGGAGCGGAATCTCGATCGAATCGTTGGCGCTCGCGGGTTTTTGGGCCGCGAGGTGCTGCCGCCTGTGGAAGTAACAAAGATCCTCGCCCCGGAGGGCATACCCGTGACACTGCTTTCCGCTCGGCATGATGTGCCGACATCTCGGAGCCATACATTTCTCCTTTGCGCTCGTCCTACTTTTCCCCTTTGTGCTACGCAGCCCCCTCCCCCGGTATGTCATACCTCCATGTTTGATAACAAAGGACTTACAGGGTAGGTATGATCCGTAAGTCGTTGATTTCAAAGGACCGCATACCCTAAACGTGCAGATTTACAGGAGTTAGGGGCGTTTTTGAGGCCGCTCATCGCGGATTGCGCCGGTTTCCCGAGCGCAAGGACGCGTATGCGGCGGATTGAATCCGCCGCAAAGAAGGCCTTGTTGAACGCTAAAAAGACAGTGGTCAGTGATCAGTGCTCAGTGATAAGCCGGTGGCCTGCGGCCAAATGAGAAGACCTAGTTCAGCGCTTATACGAGAAGTATGCGCTCAAAGGGGGAAATTATCTGCAAAGAAGACAGGGACCAGAGATCGGGGGTCAGGGATCAGAAAAAGAAGGAGTTAGTGGAAGATCGGACGTTGAGTTTTGGAGGCGCGGGGGTTGACAAAAAAACAGGGAATAGGGAGTAGCCAATAGGGAGTAGGAAGGCAGGGTTCGGGGAATGCAGGTCTGGGAGAGCAGCGGTGCTCAGGCGCCGCGCACCTGTCCGCGCTCGTGGCTCTTGACCGCATACATGCGCGCGTCGGCTGTGCCGATGATCTCGTGCACTGCCGTGCCGTCGTCGGGCGAGGAGGACAGGCCCACGCTGGCGCTTACTTTCAGCTTGAGCCCGATTTTCATCCGGAACTGAGTGTCCATGAGCGCGCCATTCATAATTTTGGCCAGCTTCAACGCGGCCCCGGCCCCAGTCTCCGGCATCAGGATCACAAACTCGTCGCCTCCGTAGCGAAAACAGCGGTCCTGGTTGCGGCTCAGCTCCTGGAGCCGGCGTCCAACATGGGCCAGCAACTCGCTGCCGATCAGGTGTCCATGGACATCGTTGACCAGCTTGAAGCGGTCCAGGTCGAGAAACGCCAGGCTTAACGGCAGCTTAAGCTTTTTGCACCGTTTCAGCTCGCGGTCCAGGACTTCGTACAGGTGGCGCACATTATAGAGTCCGGTAGTGTCGTCGGTGATGGTCAATTGCTGAATGCGGGCCACGTCGCGCGCGTTTTCGATTGCGATGGCTGCGTGGTCAGCCAGGATGTGCAGGAATGCGATGCTGTAATCGGACATCTCGGCGCGCGGATTGAAGATCTCGATCACGCCTTGCGTGCCCTTTCGTCCACGCAACGGCATGGCAATCGCGGAAGTCACGGCGTGTACCCCGGGGACGCCGGATTGCTTCATGCGCGGATCGTCGTTGGCCTCAGGTACGATCAGCGTCTCCCCGTGTTGCACGACCCAGCCCGCAACACCCTCTCCCACTTTCACCCGCAGGCCGCGCAGGGCCTCCGACTCCTGGCCTGCGGCAATCGCATAGTAGAGTTCCTGGCTCTCCTCGTCCAGCATCAGCAGCGCCCACAGTTTTGCCTCCACCATCCGTTCCATCTGTTCCAGGATGGTGCGCAAAATTGCGTTCAGGTCGAAGCTCGAAGTGAGCGATCGAGCGAGTTGATGAAACACAAGCAGATCGGCGAGCGGGATGCGCCCTTCCGCCTCATTTGGCATGTTTGGATCCTATTGGAGGAGTCTTATCCCCATTCTGTCACACAAACTTGCTCACACCTGCCGCAGGCCATTTGCCCCTCGCCAGCCGCAAGTTCATCCGGAGCCACAAAAGGTGCGGTCCTCTTGCTCAGCCGCCGATATGAACCATCGAACGCGACGGTTTCAGGAATCCCGGCTCGCCGATGTGATGCCGGGCCTCTTTCCCTTGTACCGTACGAACAATGTAAGCGCGCAGTTCCTCAGCGCTGGCCCCCGCGCGCAATCGCCCGTAGAGATCGTGTTCCACTTGCGAGAACAAACAGGTGCGAACCTTCCCGTCGGAGGTGAGCCGCACCCGGCTGCAGGCGCCGCAAAAAGCCATGCTCACCGGCGCGATAATGCCGATCTCGCCCACGCCATCGGCAAATGTGTAACGGCGCGCCGTTTCGCCGGCATCGCGGGCAGGCAGCTCGACCAGCGGCAAAGCCCGGCCCATCCGCTCGACAATCTCGCGCAGCGGCACCACGATCTCTGGCGACCAAAGCCGGCCCTCCTCGAGCGGCATAAACTCGATGAACCGCACGACGACCTTTTCTTCGCGCGCGAACCGCGCAAATCCTTCGATCTGGTCATCGTTGAATCCGCGCAACAGCACGCAGTTGATCTTAAGCGGCGTCAATCCGGCAGCGCGGGCAGCTCGGATGCTCGCGAGAACGGCGGAAAAACTCCCCTCGACCCGTGTGATGCGCTCGAAGGTGGGCGCATCCACCGCGTCCATGCTCACAGTCACCCGGCTCAGCCCCGCCGCTTTCAGGGGGGCGGCAAGCGATTCCAGCAGATGCCCGTTGGTGGTGAGCGCCAGGTCCAACGGTTCGCCTGAAGGCGTGCGCAGCCGCGCCAACTCCCGCACCAGTTCCACCACCCCGCGCCGCAGCAGAGGCTCTCCTCCCGTAATCCGCACTTTCCTGATTCCCAGGTCCACAAAAAGCCCGATCAGGCGCAAGTATTCGTCAATGCCCAGCTCCGGATACTGGGCGCCCACCTCGCCGGTGCGGCAATAGACACATTTGTAGTTGCAACGGTCGGTGATGGAGACGCGGAGGTCGTGAATCACGCGTCCGTGGCTATCCGTGAGCGGCGGACGAAGCGCTGGCGTGGGGAATACGGAAAGGGAAGGGGCAGCCATCGGCAACTTCCAGCCTATACCCTTTTCGCCGTGGCATGAAGGGTTTCCGCTCGACCCGCCGCGCCGGCGCACGAAGCGATGGAAGCGATAGCATAAAGGAGCAAGTGTGCCGGTATCTTGTTCGCGGCCCTTGTCTTGAAAGAGGAAATCGAAAACATGCCCGCAACGGGAGCCAGACCCGTGGGCGCGGCGGACGAAGCCGGCGCGGCGTTGGCCGTACGGCAAATGTTCGACTCCATCGCGCCCCGCTATGACTTGCTGAATCATCTTCTCTCGGCCAACGTCGACCGGCTGTGGTGGCGGAACGCTGCACGAAGGTTCCAGCAAATTCTGGCCCGCCGCGATGCGGCGGTTCTGGATATTTGCTGCGGCACGGGCGATTTAACGATGGCGCTTCTGAAGCTGCGCCCCCGCGGATCACAGCCGATTCTCGCCGCCGATTTTGCGCCCGCCATGCTGTGCCGTGGGGCGCGGAAGTTTGGCCCGCCGGAGTTTCGCAAGCCGGGGAAACGCGCGCCCGCGCCCGTAGATCCCTACGCGGTTCCGCTGGAGGCGGATGCGCTGCATCTGCCGCTCCGCTCTGAATCGCTGGACCTGATTGTAACGGCCTTCGGCTTCAGGAATCTGGCCAACTATGAAGCGGGTCTCAGGGAGTTCCATCGCGCATTGAAGCCGGGGGGGCAGTTGGGGATCCTGGAGTTCAGCGAACCGGGGGGACTTGCCGGAAAGGCCTATGCACTGTACTTCCGGCGCGTACTGCCCGCCATCGGGCGCATGATCTGCGGCCAGAATGGCCCCTATCATTACCTGCCAAGTTCCGTCGGCAATTTTCCGCAGCCCGGCGAGATGCTTGCGATGATGCGGTCGGCCGGCTTTCAGGAGTGCGCATGGCAGCCGTATACGTTCGGAATCGCGGGGTTGTACAGTGCCGCACGGTCCCCTGTACTCTGGGAGCGCAATGACCTCCGCCGTCCCTAATTCGCGGGCGACCGAATCTTCCCTGCCGAGTCTTGCCGCGCTCTCCGCGGAAAAGCGGCAGGTCGCGCGGAATTCGATGGCGGCTGCGGCGGCGATGACGCTGCTCAAGTTTGCCGCCGGCCTGCTCTCCGGGTCGCTGGGCGTGCTTTCCGACGCGGCCCATTCCGGACTCGACCTGATCGCCGCTGCGCTGACCTTCTTCTCCGTGCAGGTGAGCGACAAGCCGGCGGACGAAGATCACACTTACGGCCACGGCAAGATTGAGAATCTCTCGGCCTTCGGCGAGGCGGGGTTGATGGCTGTCTCCTGCGCCTGGATCATCTGGGAGGCGATGCAACGTATCTTTTTCCGCTCGGTGGAGTTGCACCACTCGCTGTTGCCGGTTCCCGTGCTGCTCCTCTCGATCGGCGTGGATTTTTGGCGTTCCCGGAAGCTCGGCGTGGTGGCCACGCGCACCGGATCGCCGGCTCTGGCCACCGACGCCTTCCACTTCGCTTCGGACATCTGGGCGACGCTGGCGGTGCTGGCCGGGCTGGGCGCCACCTGGGTGGGAGCGCGATTCGGGGTTGGCGCGCTCCGCTACGCGGACCCCCTTGCAGCGTTGGCGGTTTCCGTCCTGATTCTCCGCATGACGGTCCGGTTGGGCCACGAGGCGGTGGACGCGCTCATGGACGAGATCCCCGCTGAAACCCGCCGCCGCTTGGTGCGCGAGGTGGAGCGCGTGGACGGAGTGCTGGCTGTGGAACGGGCGCGCGTGCGGCGCGCCGGAGCTGGCTACTTTGCCGACCTCACGCTGGCGCTGCCGCGGCGATTCACCTTTGAGCACACCGGCGAGTTGGTAGAAGCCGCCACGGCCGCAGTGCAGCGAGCCCTGCCCAAAGCCGATGTGGTCATCCACACCGTTCCCCGTGAAACGAGGGCGGAAAGCATCTTCGACCGCGTGCGGGCGGTGGCCGCGCGCAATAACGTGTCGGTACATGAGCTCAGCGTTCGGTCGCATCATGGGCGCTTGCAGGTCGAGCTTCACGTGGAACTCGAGGAAAGCCGTTCGCTGCGGGAAGCGCACAGCTTTGTCTGCGCCCTCGAAGCGCAGATTCTGCGCAACGTCCCAGAAATCGATTCGGTGCTCACGCACATCGAAAGCGAGCCGGCCACCATCGAGCAGCCGGAGGAGGTGGCCGTCGAAGATCGCAAGATCGAACAGGTGTTGCGCTCCGCGGCCGCCGGGTTTCCCGAGATCGTGGACGTTCACGCGATCGCCGTGGGCCGCACGCGAGACCATATCTCTCTCACCTGTCACTGCACCTTGCCCGACGAGCTTCCCATGCGCCGCGTCCACGAGGTGATCACCGAGCTCGAGGACCGTTTCAAATTGGAGTGCCCTGAAGTGTATCGCGTGACCATCCACCCCGAGCCGGCGACGGATAATACGCGGTAGATTGCAGGATGGAACGGTTAAGGGGTAAACCGAATTCATGAACACCCGTGCAATCGCCGGTTTCTTCCACGTGGCATCGCTGCTCATGCTGCTCGTCGCTGTCGCGCTGCTGGCCGCCATCACCACCATGCACTTTGCCATTCACGGCGCCGAGGTGCAGGTGCCGGCGCTCAAAGGGATGACGGTGGCCGACGCGCGCAGCGTTACTGCGGGCTTGGGACTGAACCTCGACGTGGACAACCGCTACTACTCCGGCGATGTGGCCGCGGGGCACATTCTTTCGCAGTCGCCCGCGGCGGGAACGGTGGTGCGCCGCGAGTGGCGCGTGCGCGTGGCCGAGAGCCTGGGGCCGCAGAAAGCGGATGTTCCCGACACGGTGGGCGCCGACGAGCGCCTGGCCTCGCTTGAGTTGCGCCGCGCCGGCCTGGAGGTGGGTGAAGTCGCGCACCTGCCATACGCCGCAGCCGCCGAGGGGACCGTGTTGGCCCAGGATCCGCCCGCGCACGCCCAGGGCATCGAGCAACCCGGCGTCAACCTGCTTGTAGCAGCGCCGGACGACGAGGCGCCCGACGGTTATGTGATGCCCGACCTCACCGGCTTGCCAATCATCGGCGCACAAACTGCGCTGGCCAAGGTGGGCATCGGAGCCGCGCCGCCTGTCTATGTGAATATTCCGGTCGCTCCGGTGGGTAGCGGCAATGCGTTGCCCAAGCTCCCGGTCATGCCCGGCGCAGTGCTGGCGCAGTCGCCCAGCGCGGGCTCGCGCGTGGATCAGGACACACGGGTCAAGCTGACCGTAGCTCGGTAAGGAACGACGGAGGTCAAGTTCTATGGCACAGAGCGAGGATTTGGAAAAGATCGCAGTCGAGGAACGCGAACTGCAGTTGCCGCGCTTGGATGCGCAGGTGGCGTGGGACTTGGGGTCGCGGATACGAACCATGGCGCTGGAGCGCGGCCTCACGCTGGTGATCGACGTGCGGCGCTTCGGGCAGCCATTGTTTTATGCCGCGCTCGACGGCACCACGCCGGACAACGCGGAATGGGTACGCCGCAAGAGCAACGTGGTAGCCCGCTTCCATCGCAGTTCCTATGCCGTTGGGATGACGTTGAAGATGAAAGGCACGACGCTGCTCGAGCGCTACGGCTTGCCGGTGGCGGATTATGCTGCCGATGGCGGATCGTTTCCGCTGGCGGTGAAGGGAGCAGGCGTGATTGGCAGCGTCACCGTTTCCGGGCTTCCGCAACGCGACGATCATAACCTCGTCGTGGAAGCCCTGTGTGCGATGCTCAGGCTTGACTTCGCGGAATTGCGCCTGGAACCGGAGTCCACGTAAAAGTGCATCGGCAATTTACCTGCGAATTTCCTAAATAGCCTTCTCGATCAACGCAACAAAAAATCCATCGGTGGGAATGTTGCCGGGGAGAAGGAGCAGTGCGCCTTCGGGCGTGAGGTACTTGCCGAGCTGCTTTGCGCCGCCGGGAGTCAAGATGCCGTCGCGCGACAGCAGTTCAATGCTGTGCGCAAGCGAAACCTGCCGGCAGTCACGGTTCTCCGCAAGCACGGTGGCGACGACCTGCTGGTTTTCTTCCGGTTCCAGAGAGCAGGTCGAATACACAACGTGCCCGCCACGTCGAACCGCGCGTAATGCCGTCGTCAGAATCGCGCGCTGCCGATCAGCATGGCGCTTCAAGTCTTCCGGCCGCAGGCGATGGCGAATCTCCGGATTGCGTCCCAGCGTGCCGGTGCCGCTGCACGGCGCGTCAACCAACGCGAGATCGTAGCCGGATTCTCTTTCAAGCAGGGTCGCGTCGGCCAGCAAGCACTCCACGCGACCGGCGTGCGCGGCAAGGCGCTTGCGCAATTCGGCAAGCCGCCGCGGGTTGGATTCGCAGGCCGTGATGTGCGCCTCGGGATGGCGCTCGGCGAGAATGAGCGTCTTTCCCCCCGGCGCCGCGCAGGCATCGAGGATTCTCGGCGCTTTTTGGTTTGGATCTTCGACGGCGCTCGCAGCCAGCTCACCGATCAGTTGCGATCCCTCATCCTGCACGCGGATGCGGCCTTCGCGAAACGCCGCCATCGCGAAGACGTCGCCGGAAACCACAGTGTGCGCGGCGGTGAGCAATGCGCCGGGTTCGAAACGAACGCCGGCCTGCTCGAACTCGGCCGCAACCGCAGGACCGTCGATGCGCACGGTCAACGGCGGTTGCACCTGGCCGTGAAGGCAGGTTGCGCGCGCAGCTTCCAGACCGTAGAAAGCAGACCAGCGTTCGACCATCCACGCGGGGTGAGCCTGGGCCAACGCCAACTCGGCAGGGGTTTCGTTCGGTAAGGGAAACGGCGGAGCCTCGCCCAGCCTTCGAAGCACGGCGTTCACCATTCCTGAGGCAAAGCGGTGGCCGGACTGCCTTGCCAGCTCCACGCTCTCGCCAATGGCCGCGTGAGCGGGAATGCGATCGAGAAAGAGAAGCTGAAATGCGCCCAGGCGAAGCGCGGCAAGGACCTCCGGATCGAGTTTGGCGCCCGGTTTCTTAAGGAGGTTCTTCAGTTGCGCGTCGAGCCGGACCTGCCAGCGAAGCACGCCAAGCACCAGCATGGTGGCCAGGTTGCGGTCGGCAGGTGAGAGCGCGTCAATAGCCCGCGCGCGCAGCAAGTCATCCGAGTGAGCTCGTCCACGCTCGACGGCCATCAGAATTCCGAAGGCGGCTTTGCGTGCAGGAGAGATCGCGGACACGGCGCTCAACCTAGGCGCGCATCCGCCACGAGCGGATTCCCGCGCAGAAACTCGGCGGCTCCCAGGCGTTTCTTGCCCTCGAGCTGCACTTCCAGGAATTCCAGCCAGGTATTGCCGGCGCATGAGGCCAGCAGGCGATGGTTCTCTACGAGGACCCAGCTTGGCTCGGCAAAGCCCAACCTTTCGGCATAGCCGCCACGAGCAATTGCCATGCGATGTACGATCAGTTTCTTCCCGTTGAGGGCGGTGAATGCACCCGGCCACGGCTGGAATCCGCGCCAACGATTGTAGATCTCGTGCGCAGTGCGCGCGGCAAAGTCCATCCGGCCGTCATGGCGGTCGAGCAATGGCGCGAAGGTCGCATCCTCGTGACTCTGGGGTTGGGGGTGAATTGAGCCGTTGGCCAAACCGGAGAGGGTTTCGACGACGAGCGGCGCTCCGGCGCGCGCCAACATAGGAAAAAGATCCACGGCGGTTTGCTCGGGTCCGATCTCCATCGTCTGCTGCAGCAGAACCGGTCCGGTGTCGAGTCCTTCGTCCAAGAGCATGGTGGTGTTGCCGGTATAGGCGTCGCCCATGGCAATCGCCCATTGGATCGGCGCGGCGCCGCGGTACTTGGGCAGCAACGATGCGTGCAGATTGATGCAACCAAGCCGGGGCAGCGCCAGCATCCAGGGCGGAATGATGCGGCCATAAGCCACGACCACGATGGCGTCGGGCGCGATGGACTCAAGCAGCGAGCGGAACTCCGTGTTGTTGCGGATTCTTTCGGGCTGCGTAACGGCGAGCGCGGCGGCCAGGGCGGCTTGCTTGACCGGCGGAGCGGTAAGCCTACGATCGCGGCCTATGGGCCGGTCAGGTTGCGAAACCACGAGCGCCACTTCGTGCCTCGCGGCGAGCAGCGCCTCCAGCGTGGGGACGGCGAACTGCGGAGTTCCGCAAAAGACGAGCTTGAGGCCGTTCCCAGCGTTCGTCATGGCAGCCTTACCACGTACCCTCACTTTGCATCTTGCGAATCTTGCGCAGATTCAGGCTGCGCTTGAGCGTGCTCATGCGGAAGATAAACACGATGCCGTCGACGTGGTCGATCTCGTGCTGGAAGGCGCGCGCGAGCAGCTCTTCACCGTCCATCTCGAACCACTTGCCGTGCGCGTCCTGGGCGCGGATGCGGACCTTGGCCGCGCGCACCACCTTTTCGCGAATTTCTGGAAAGCTAAGGCAACCTTCCTCCTCGTACTGTTTGCCCTCGCGGAAGGTGATCTCCGGGTTGATGAGGACAAGCTTCTGCGCGGGATCCTTGCCGAGGCTCAGGTCAATGACCGTGAGGCGCTTGGAGACACCCACCTGCGGCGCGGCCAAGCCGATGCCCTGCGAGGCGTAAGTGGTTTCGAACATATCGGCCACGAACTTGCGCAACTCGGCATTAAACTCGGTGACCGGTTCGCCGGGCTTCTCCAAGACAGGGTCGGGATACTTCACGATCTTCAGAATCATTGCCGCCGCTAATAGCTCCGTATCTGTTCGATGTATCCCAAGAAGTTTCGCTTCAACTCCGGCAATGAGTCGCCGCCGAATTTCTCATGGGCCAAATTGGCCAGAACCAAAGCTACCATGGCCTCGGCGGCCACGCCTGCCGCCGGAACCACGCAAATGTCGCTCCGCTCGTAACTTGCGCTGGTGGGCTCGCGGGTATCGAAGCGCACCGATTCAAGCGGCTGGCGCAGGGTGGAGATGGGCTTCAGGTAACCGCGGACCACGATGTCCTCGCCGTTGGAGACGCCGCCCTCGATGCCGCCCGCATTGTTGTGCGGGCGCGTGAATCGGGTCGGCCGGCCAGGCGGGTTCTCAGCCGCATAGTGGATGGGATCGTGGACGCGGGATCCGAACGATGCGGCGGCAGCCACGCCGCGGCCGATCTCGACCGCCTTGACGGCCTGCAGGCTCATGACCGCCCAGGCGAGCTGTCCGTCGAGCCGTTCATCCCAGTTTGCATAAGAGCCGAGCCCGGCGGGAACGCCGTGCGCCACCACTTCAAAAACGCCGTTCACGGTGTCGCCCGCGCGCGCCGCCTCATCCACTTCCTCTTTCATGCGCGCTTCGGCGGGCGGATCGACGCAAGCCAGGACCACTTCTTCTTTTCCGGCGAGTGCGGCAATCTCCTTCCACGTCGCATCGCGATCAAGCTCCACTCGGCCCACACGAATCACGTGGCTCGCAATCTCGATGTCCAACTCGCGGAGCAGTAACTTTGCGAAGGCGCCGGCAGCTACACGCGCGGCAGACTCGCGTGCCGACGCGCGCTCCAGCACATAGCGCGCGTCAGGAAAGTTGTATTTCAGCGCGCCGGCCAGGTCGGCATGGCCGGGCCGCGGCGAGACGACCGCCCGGTGCTTGGCGGGATCGCCAGCCTCGACGGGCAATTTCTCCTGCCAATTTTTCCAGTCCCGATTCTCCAATTGAATCGCGATTGGCGAACCGATGGTTTTGCCGTGGCGCACTCCGGAAAGCACGTGTGCCCGGTCGGTTTCGATCTTCATGCGGCCGCCGCGGCCATAGCCCTGCTGACGCCGCCAAAGCTCGCGGTTCACAAAGTCGAGATCGGCGGGCACGCCGGCAGGGATCCCGGAGACGAGCGCGATCAAAGCCTCGCCATGGGATTCACCAGCTGTCGAGAATCGGATCATACAGATTCGATTGTAAATGCGGGCAGGCGCGCCACCATCTTTTATTGAAGTCTCGTAACTACCGCGGAAGCCACAACCAGACGCCGGTCGAGCGGCTTTGGCGCCTGACCGGCACGCGCAGCAGCGGCGCCTGTGAAGGAGCGAAAGAACTCATTCAGGCTCTGCGATGCCTCGCTCTTCACTTGGAGCCACTTCTCATGCCAGTTTCCCTTCCGCCAGCTCCGCTACACGAACGCCAGATGGCCCGACACGACCCAGTTCCGCACCTCCTACGGGTTCGAGACGCAGCTCGCGCAGATCGCCCAGCACCTTGGCCGCCCACATATAGGTGTTGTATTCCATGACCTGGCGGCGCATCCTTTGCATCCGTTCGCGGCGCTCTTCGAGGCTCATCTCCAAACCGCTGTGGATAGCCTCGGCGACGCCCACCACATCATAAGGATTGATGAGCAACGCATCGCGCAGCTCCACGGCCGCGCCGGTGAATTTGCTGAGCACGAGCACGCCGTCTTCGTCGTCGCGCGCGGCCACGAATTCCTTGGCCACCAGGTTCATTCCGTCGTGTAGCGAGGTGACCAGGCAGAGATCGGCGGCGCGATACCACTGGCGCACCTCCTCGTGGGTGCACTGGCGTTCGATGAGAACGATAGGCCTCCAATGCGCGGTCTGATAGCGGGAGTTGATTCGCTGTACGGTTTCCTCGACGCGGCGGCGCAAATCGGCGTAGCTGGGGATGCGCGTGCGGCTGGGCGCGGCGATCTGCACCATGGTGAGCCGCTCGCGGTGCCAGGGGTGATCTTCAAGGAGCTGGCCGATGGCCTCCAACCGCTCCACGATGCCCTTGGTGTAGTCGAGCCGGTCCACGCCCAGCGCCAGGCTTTCAGCACGCACGCCGAACTCGCTCAACAGGCGCTGACGCGCGACGGCGCGCTCTTGTTCCATCGCAGCCCCGTCCAAACTCGCTGCGGGCCGCAAGGCTGCATCGAATGCCACGCTGACCGGATAAGGACGAATCACGCTGGCGTGCCCGTGGCGGAGCACCGACATGTGATCGCGGTCAGTGCGCGCCTCCAGCGCGCGGTCCACGGTGGCGAGAAAGTTGTGGCAGTGAAGAGGAATGTGAAATCCGATCAGGTCCGCGCCGAGAAGGCCGTCGAGGAGTTCGGACTGCCAGGGACAAATCCCAAATGCCTCGGGGTTGGGCCAGGGAATGTGCCAGAATATCGCCACGCGCGCGTCAGGCCGCGCGTTCTTGACGAGGCGCGGCAGCAAAGCGAGGTGATAATCCTGAGCAAACACCACCGGCTCGGCACTATCCCGCATCTCTTCGAGCAGGGCGTCGGCAAACCTCCGGTTGATGAGCTGATAGCACTCCCAGTCCGCAGCGCGGAAGATGGGCCGCGTATGCGCAATGTGACAAAGCGGCCACATCCCCTCGTTGGAGAAGCCATCGTAGTAGCGGGCCTCCTCTTCCTCTGAAAGCCACACGCGGCGCAGGGTGTAGCGCGGTTCGTCGGGGGGCACGCGCAGCCGGCCGAACCCGTCCACTGCCGTCGAGTCAGCGTCGCCGCTGCCGCTGGCTACCCACACGCCGTCACATGCGCGCAGTACCGGCTCCAACGCCGTCACCAGCCCGCTGGGCGGCACCACACAAGCTATCGTCCGCCCCTCGCGAACATGCATGTACGGCTCACGGTTGGAGACCACGAAGATATTGCTTGAACCGGCCCGGTTACGGATGTGCACCGCTAGCCGCTCCGCGGTCCAGAGGTGCGCGCCGGCTTCGCGGAGGCGGGCCTCGGCAGCAGCGGCAGCGCGCGCCGCTTTGAGGCTTTGCGCCATGGTTTCCACTTCGCGGGCCAGGGGCGAGAAGAAGCCGAGATCTCTCAGCTCCGGCTCCGCGGATTTATCCGTATGGCCGGTCCGCAGATGGCGCAGGCGCTCGGCAACACGGCTCATCGGCCGAAGGAGGAACCAGCGCACCATCCCAAGGGTGATGGCCACAATGAGAATCACAAGGGCCACGATGCGCCAAAAGCCGCGCCGCCACAGAGCGATCCCTTCGGAGCGGATATAGCCCGCATCCACGACAATGGCCATGGCGCCTTGCAACTGGTTTCCGTTGTGCACGGGAAACGCCTCTTCCAGCCATTGCCATTGCCCGGCGTGCCCGAATGCATCGGCCTCGACGCCGCGCTGGAGCGATCTCTCCACCACGCCGCTGCCCAAGGCCTCCATCACGTCCGGTGGACCGCTGCCAGCCAGAAGATTCCCGTGTGCGTCATAGATCGCCAGTCCCAGTGTGCCCGTTCCGTTCTTCAAGAGTTGTGTCAAGCCGGGAAGAGCAGAAGGATCACCTGTCGCGAGCGCACCGCGAACATCCGGCTCGATGCTCATGCCCATCCACTTGGTGCGACGCTCGAGATCCTCGCGCAAGACATGGCGGTGGGCCAAAACGTCAAAATACGTGGAGGCAGCCGAAACCAGAATCACGCTTGCGATGAGAGCAAGGATCAGGCGCACGCGAAACAGATGCATCGTAACCTCCCGTTACAGGATTGGATGCAGTCTCGCCTGGATTCATTACTTTTTCTGCGCTGGCGGGGACATGCAGGGTTGCTCTGTGTTGAAGAATGACCACTTATGTGCATCGGCTTGCCTTGGGGCGCCAAGGAATCTTGATTCGCGCCGGCGCGGGCAGGTGTTGCCGCGAATGACTCATTGTTCCTTTCCTCACGAGGCGTCGCGCATGACGCGTGGGGCCGTGCCGCCCAATCGAGCCCTTTGAGGAGTGCCGCAGGCCAGTTCGGCTTTCATTCGGACCTCCTCGATGCGCTATCCTGTCCTCGGAAGCGGCGCGGAATTCCCGGCCCGCACACCGGCACCCCATGGCGTTCATCCCGATCGACCGTACCGTCAAACAAATCGTGCTCACCGTACAGGAATACTCCCTGTTTGCGGGGCGAGCCTTTCTCAATCTTTTCCGCCCCCCCATCTACTGGACCGATTTCCTCATTCAATCCGACATCATTGGCTTCGGTTCGCTGCCCATCGTCATTCTCTCCGGCTTCTTTACCGGGGGCGTGCTCGCGTTGCAGTCCTCGGCTACACTTTCAGCCTTTGGCGCTGCCGCCGTCACGGGCCAATTCGTAAGCCTCACCATGGTTCGCGAGCTCGGCGCGGTGCTCACCGGCATCATGGTTTCCGGGCGCAATGCATCCTCGATAGCCAGCGAACTCGGCTCCATGGTCGTCACCGAGCAAATCGACGCCATGCGCGCATTGGGCGTCGATCCCATGCGTAAGCTCGTCACCCCGCGTATCTTCGCCAGCATCGCCATGCTTTTCTTCCTCACTATTGTGGCTGACGCGTTCGGCATTGCAGGCGGCGCCGCTGTAACCGTCTTCCTCAACCATCAGGACGGAACCCAGTACTTTCACATGGCCTACGAACATCTTCACTACCCCGATATTATTCAGGGCCTGGTCAAACCCCTCTTCTTCGGCTACCTCCTCGGCTCCATCGGCTGCTTCTACGGCATGAGAACCACCGGGGGCACCGAGGGCGTTGGCCGCGCCACGATCTCGGCGGTGGTCAACTCTTCCGTGCTCATCATCGCTGTCGATTTCCTCATCACCCACGTGCTGCTCGCCATCTTTGCCTGATGAACCACGCTGCCGCTTCTGCGCCTTCATCGCCGGCTCCGGAGCCGGATGCGGGCCCCGTCGTCGCGCTGCGCGGCGTTTCCATAGCCTTCGATGGCCCCCCGGTGCTTAAAGACATCACCTTTTCCGTAGCGCCCGCGGAGACGCGCATCGTGCTCGGGCCCGCCGGCGTGGGCAAGAGTGTGCTACTGAAACTCATTCTCGGGCTGCTTCGCCCGCAGAATGGCAGTGTCCTGCTCTTCGGCGAAGATATCTCCCGCATGTCCGAGGAGAAGCTCTTTCCCTTGCGCTCGCGCGCCGGAATGGTCTTCCAGGAGGGAGCGCTTTTCGATTCTCTTACCGTGCGCGACAATGTCGCCTATCAGTTGATTCAGGAGCACGTGCCCGACGAAGAGACCGACAGCCAGGTCCGCGAGGCGCTCAGCTTTGTCGGTTTGGAAGAAACCTTCGGCCTTTATCCCCCCAGCCTTTCGGGCGGCATGAAGCGGCGCGTGGCCATCGCGCGCGCCCTCATCCATCGCCCGGAGCTGATCCTCTACGACTCGCCGACCGGCGGCCTCGATCCCGTCACCTCTACCACCATCATCGAACTCATCGTCAAGCAACGAGACGTCCATGCGGCCCCTGCTCTCTTGGTCACCCACCGCCTTCAGGACGCCTTCACCCTTTGCAACCATCGCTTCGATGCGGAACAGGATCGCATGGTTCCGCTCCCCGCAGGACAGACCAATCCCAATACCACCTTTCTCATGCTCGGCGAGGGCCGCCTGATCTTCGATGGTTCGCTTGACGAGCTCCTCCACAGCCAGATCGGCTTTGTCCGCGAGTTCCTGGAATAGAGACGGAAAAGTAGCCGTTGGTTCGTACGCGGCTCATAGGCCTGCAACGGAACAGTCCTGCGTCAACTGCGCCGTGGAACCGTCTGCTCGCGAGCTGCATCTGAAAACTGCGCATCATTCCCTGTTTCTCGCTGCAATCTGATACGTGACCGTGAGTCTCCTCGATCTCGCTGGAAATGAACACGCCACCATCGACCCCGCCAATATCGGTTCCACGATAGCCATGGTCCGCGCTGCCAAGCGCATCGAGCAGCTCGCAGCGAATTAACGCTCGCGCGTTCGTCGAATTCGATTCCATCGCGCTCCACTTTCCATCTGCGCTTCAAATTTCAACTCGAATTCTGCTCCGACGATCGATTCACCTCCGGAACGATGTTGATCTTTTTTTACTCTGACGTCGTTTTTTTCTTGACATCGATGTTTCATGAATCTATACATTTTTCATCTGCAGTTTTTAAATTGCAGAATCGATGCAACCCATCGAAAAGGGAGAATAGGCAAATGGCAACCAAGAAAGCAGCCAAGAAGGCACCCGCCAAGAAGGCGGCCAAGAAGGCCGTGAAGAAGGCCGCGAAGAAAAAGTAGCGGATCGAACAACCCAAAAGGCAACACTTTAGGGGGACGCTCAAAGGCGTTCCCCTTAGTGTTTATGCACACAAAACCACGCGCCCCCGCAAAACGCCGTACACTGCTGGTGAAGAAAGAGGCTGACGAAGACCATGACCCGCCGCCGCTGGATCGCCGAACATTGGGACGAGGCAACCGCTACGCTTGCTGGCGCGCAGGCCGAACACCTGGCGCGCGTCCTCCGCGCCCGGCCGGGCATGGAGGCGGATGTGGTGGCCGGCGGCCGCGTCTTTCATGCTCAGGTTGCCGCGGTTACTCTGGACGGAGAAAAGAGCGAAGTTCGCTTCAACCTCACCGCCGAGCTTCAGGCCGATCCCGCGCTGCCCGTTACTTTGGTGATGGCCATCTACAAGTTCGACCGCATGGAGTGGGCGATCGAGAAGGCCACCGAGCTCGGCGTCGCCGCAGTGGCGCCGGTGGTCGCGCGCCGGACCGAAAAGCACCTGGCTCAAGGGGCAGGAAAGCGCGTCGAACGCTGGCGCCGCATCGCGCACGAAGCGGCGCAGCAGGCGCGCCGCTCCGACGTGCCGTTGATTCACGACCCTGTCGCTCTTTCCACGCATGTGCGGACCGCTTCCGCAGCCACGCGCATCGTGCTCGCCGAGCAGGAGCGGACGGCCACACTACGTCGCGTGGTCGAGGAAGCCATCGACGCAACGAATGAGGAGATGCCCACGCTCGAAATCGCTATCGGTCCCGAAGGCGGATGGGCCCCTGCGGAAGAAGCTCTCTTCGATACCAACGGCTGGCGCGCCGCGTCGCTCGGTCTGCGCATCTTGCGCGCGGAAACCGCCGCCATCGCCGCGCTGGCCGTGGTGGCTTCGTTGCTCGAGTGATTCTGACGCCATGCGCAGTGAGTCGGCCGCAGAGAGCTTGCCAGCACGCTACTCTTGTGGAAAAAGCGGGACAAATTCCATGCGTACGGGTCTTTGCCGGTGCACAGACGACTCCGCGTTTTGCGATGGAAAAGAAGAAAGCGCCACAGTAACCCGGCTGCTCGCTTGCGGCGACAGATGCGCGTAGTGCAGCAGCAGCCCCGCAAGCGCCGCTCCGGCAAGATCGCCAACAATGGGAATCGGCGCGTAGCGCCAGTTCGATCCGCCCTTGCCCAGCAGCACTAAGACCAGCGTGCCCATAAACTCACCAAACCGGATCGAGTGCATCCAACCTTCCTTACGGGGTTTTGCGCGACTGCACCCATATTGAGAACGCAAAGCGCAGCCCGAACTTCCAATTGAGAGACCAGAGTGTTCTCCGTTGCCGGGCCTGCCTTCGCCAAGAGCAACGGCGGCAAGTGAGAGCAGGGCAAACTAGAATGACGCCAAGCGGCCTTTGTGCCGAGGGCTGAACTATGACGCGCGGAATTTTTGTTGGACTCTCGACCATCGACATCGTCTACGGCGTCGACGAGTTTCCTGCGGCGAACACAAAAATCGCGGCGCGGAGTCAGAACCTGTTCGTAGGCGGGCCGGCCACCAATGCGGCGGTCGCATTCGCTCACCTTGGCGGCCAAGCGGCGCTGGTAACGGACGCAGGCAGACACACTCTGGCCAACATGATCCGCGAGGAGCTGCGAAACTTCTCGGTTTCGCTCACCGATTTACATCCGCATTTCGAAGGCGTTCCCGTCCTCTCGTTGGTCACTGTTGACAGGAACGGCAACCGCAGCGTCGTTTCGGCCAACGCCACGCGCGTCCCAACGCCTCCGGCGGAGGTTGATCGGAGCCTTTGCGAAAAGGCGAGCATCGTTCTAGTCGATGGCCATTACATGCAGGCATGCCAGGCGTGGGCCGCGGCGGCGCGCACCCTGGGAACCCCGGTCGTTCTCGATGGCGGAAGCTGGAAGGAAGGAACGGAAGAACTTCTCAAAAGCGTGCACACAGCCATCTGTTCGGCCGATTTTCTGCCTCCGGACTGCACGTCCAGAAGCGAAGTCATCGAGTTCCTGAAGAACCGCGGAGTGGCGAACGTCGCGATCACAAGCGGAGCCGAGCCGATCCAGTTTGCGTCAGGCCAATCGTCCGGAACTATCCGCGTCCCGCAGGTCGAGGCGGCCGACACCATGGGCGCTGGCGACATCTTTCATGGGACGTATTGTTATTTTGCGTCCACAGGGCGCGGATTTATCGAATCTTTGGCGGAGGCAGCAAAGGTTGCGTCTGAATCTTGCCGGTACGCGGGAACGCGGGAGTGGATGAAACATTTTCCGGTCTCCGGCGCGTGAGGGAACATCGCCGCGCCTTGTCTTCAGTTTGTGGAGATCCGCTCGGTGGAACGGATCAGAACCATGTTTTCTTCTTGTAGTCGAGATAGGCGGTCCCGAATTTTTCCGTCAGCACCCGTTCCTCCGTGCGGCTGCGATGCATCTGGAGGGGAATGAGGACGGCAAGAAAGAGGAGTAGCCATGGTTGTTCGGACCAGATGATCATGCCCAGGATCACAAGAGCGCTAAAAAGGTATATGGGGTTGCGGATACGGGAATAGAGACCGGCGGTGACCAGTGTGGCAGCCCTGGCGCGCAGGCTGAAGGCGCGTCCCAGTTGCATTCGCGCCATCGCCAGGAGCAAGAAAGACGGAAGCGCAATCGCGGTGCCTGCAATGCGCGGAGCTGTCCAGGGAAACCTGGAGATGTACACGGCAAACACCACCATGCCGACAGTAGCCACAACAAGCGTGACGATATTGAGCTTCAAGGTTGGTCTCCCGTTCCTGAGGTTTAACACTATCTTACGGCGATCGTGGCTCCAAACCGCACAAGGGCGTCGTGGGGTTATAGCATCGTAGCGACTAGCGTGAGCGCGGAAGGGATTGTTTTGGTCGCGCGGCCGCGTACGGATTTTCCGGAGGGGTTGGGAGATGAAGAGGGCCGGCAAACTGATTCTTGGAGGGTTGATGATGGCCGCGACTGCCAATGCGCAAAAGCCCCAAGTCGCGCATTGGGCCATCGTGGTGCATGGCGGAGCCGGCGACATCGAACGCGCTACGCTGGGCCCGGCAGGCGATAAGGCTTATCGCGACTCACTCGCCAGAGCCGTGCAGGCGGGCGCCGCAGTGCTCGATCGCGGAGGCTCGTCGCTTGACGCCGTCGAAGCCGCCATCCGCGTTCTTGAAGACGATCCGCTGTTCAACGCCGGCCGCGGTGCGGTCTTCGCTGCCGACGGCACCAACCAGATGGACTCGGCCATCATGGACGGTGCAACCCTTCGCGCAGGCGCCGTGGCCGACGTCACGCGCACGCGCCATCCCATCAGCTTGGCGCGCGCGGTCATGGAGAAGACGCCCTACGTTTTCCTCGTCGGTCCCGGCGCCGACGCATTCTCTGTACAAGCCGGGTTGGAACAGGAGCCCCCTGGCTATTTCTTCACAGAGAGCCGCTGGCAGTCGCTGGTCAAGCAATTGCAAAAGGAGGACAAGCCCATTCCACCCCGTCCGGTAGGCGCGCCGCCGCCGAGCGCAGCCGTGCCGATGGCCCAGTTGCAAGAAGCGGCCGGGACGCATCGGTACGGTACCGTTGGCGTGGTGGCGCTCGACCGGCAGGGCAACATCGCTGCCGGCACTTCGACCGGCGGCTTGCAGGGCAAGATGCCGGGCCGCGTCGGCGACTCGCCGCTGATCGGCGCCGGCACCTACGCCTCCAACCAATCCTGCGCCGTCTCCGGCACGGGAGTCGGCGAGTACTTCATCCGCTACACCGTCGCTCGTGAAATCTGCGCCCTTGTCCAATACAAGGGCCTCGCCTTGCAGCAAGCCGCCGACGAGGTCATTCACAAACAGCTTGCGCCGATTCACGGCGACGGCGGGGTGATCGCAATTGCTCCCGACGGCCAGCCCGTCTGGAGCTTCAATACTCCCGGCATGTTCCGCGCCCGCCAGTTTGAGGGCGGGAAGGTCGAAGTGCACATCTACAACGATGAGCCTTGATCGGGGCCGGCGCCCGTTCGCACATTGCATGTTCACGACCACGCGAATCTCGCGTAGACTCTGGTCATGGCGCTCGAATTCACCACCTCGTATGTTCAAGACGCGCTGTCGATCTTCCGCTACTACAAGCGGCTGGCCGACCGTGCCATGGAGCAGGTCACCGACGAGCAACTCTTCGCCTTCCTGGACCGCGAGGCCAACTCGATCGCGATCATCGTGAAGCACATGGCGGGCAACATGCGCTCCCGCTGGACCGATTTCCTGACCACTGACGGCGAAAAGCCCAACCGCGACCGCGACAGCGAATTCGTCGATCCTCCAGCCACGCGCAGCGATGTGCTCGCCGCATGGGAGGACGGTTGGAACCGGCTCTTCACGGCACTCGAACCGCTTACCGACGCCGACCTTGGGCGCACCGTGGCCATCCGTGGCGAAGCGCACTCCGTGATGCAGGCCATCAATCGGCAATTGGCGCACTACCCGCATCATGTGGGGCAGATTGTTCTGCTGGCGAAGCACTTTGCGTGCGACCGCTGGCAGTCGCTCAGCGTGCCGAGAAACAAGTCAGCCGAGTTCAACCGCAAGGTGGCTGCCGAAGAATTAAGCCAGCGCTGACAGCGCATGATATTCCACACTACTGTATCCCCGCGCGCCCCTGTAGAATGTTGCGCATGGAAACCATTCAGTACAACCTGCCGCAAAGCCACATTCCGCAAGCCTGGTACAACATCTTGCCCGACCTGCCCAAACCCCTGGCGCCGCCTTTGCATCCAGGCACGCTGCAGCCCCTCGGTCCTGCCGATTTGGCCCCGCTGTTTCCCATGGCCCTGATCCTTCAGGAGGTCAGCACCGAGCGCGAGATCGAGATTCCCGGAGAGGTGCGCCAGCTTTACGCGCAATGGCGTCCCTCTCCGTTGATCCGCGCGCGGCGCCTGGAGAAGGCGCTCGATACGCCTGCGCGGATCTATTACAAATACGAAGGCGTCAGTCCGGCCGGCTCGCACAAACTCAATACCGCCGTTGCGCAGGCGTATTACAACAAGCAGGAAGGCGTAAAACACCTTTCCACTGAGACCGGCGCCGGCCAGTGGGGCTCGGCTCTGGCCATGGCGTGCGCCTTCCTCGGCCTCGATTGCAAGGTCTTCATGGTGCGCGTCAGTTACGACCAGAAACCTTACCGCCGCGCCCTGATAGAAGCCTTCGGTGCCTCGGTCACCGCAAGCCCCAGCACGGAGACGGAATCGGGCCGCGCCATTCTTGCCGCGCATCCAAACTCCAACGGTTCGCTGGGCATCGCGATCTCCGAGGCCGTCGAGGTGGCCGCCAAGGATCCCCACACCAATTACGCGCTCGGCAGCGTGTTGAATCACGTGCTGCTCCACCAGACCATCATCGGACAGGAAGCCATCGAGCAGATGTCGATGGCCGGCGACGAACCCGATGTCATCATCGGCTGTACCGGCGGCGGATCAAACTTTGCCGGTCTCGTGATGCCCTTCCTGGGCCGCAAGCTCAAGGGAAAGTGCCACGCGCGCTTTGTGGCCGTCGAACCGGCCGCCTGCCCCAGCCTCACCAAAGGCCGCTTCACTTACGACTTCGGCGACACCGGCCATCTCACGCCGCTGGTTAAGATGCATACGCTCGGCAGCACGTTTATTCCTCCGGGCATTCACGCCGGCGGCCTTCGCTATCACGGCATGGCGCCGCTGGTCTCCCACGTCCTCGATCTCGGCTTGGCCGAGGCCACAACTGTCCAGCAGTTGGACGCATTCGCCGCCGGCATTCAATTTGCCCGCGCCGAAGGCATCGTCCCTGCGCCCGAGGCCAACCACGCCATCGCTGAGGCCATACGCCAGGCCCTCGAAGCCAAAGCGGAAAGCAAGCCGCGCACCATTCTCTTCGGCCTTAGCGGCCATGGTCATTTCGACATGCAGTCCTACATCGACTACCAAGCCGGTAAACTGGAGAATTACGACTATCCGGAGGAAGAAATCGCTATGGCGCTTGCGGGCCTGCCTGTGGTCCCATAGCTGCCTGATTCCGTTTTTTGGTTCGCCCGGTATCCGCTTCGAGTCGCGATCCATCCCTTTCGCTTGTATCGGCGCCAAAATGCGTTGAAGATAGCAGAGGGCGGATTCCCGGCATGAAATACAACACGAAACAATCAACCCAGGAGGCTGTGATTCGGATGAAGATTTGGATGCAAGGTGCGTTTGTAGCGGTCGTGGCGGCTGCACTGTGCGGCGCAACGGCCCAAGCGCAGACCGATGTGGCGTTGAGCGGCTTCAGGACCTTCACCAGCAGCAGCAGCGGCTTCGGCACACAGCAGACGCCGGCAAACTCCGAAGGCGGGCTGCTGGAAGTGCGCCACATCGTCAATCCACTTGTCGGTTTCGAGTTCAGTTATTCGTTCGCTGAAGCAAACGAGACCTATACCTCCTCTACTTCCACTCCGCCAAACTGCTATCCCATCTGCGGAAGTCTAGAGGTTTCAGGCAAGGCGAGCGAACCCGCCATTAACTGGCTATTCTCCATCAAGAAAGGGAACATCAGGCCATTCGCCCTGGGTGGTGTCGGAATGATGATCACGGTGCCCGGCAATAGCCCATACACGATCAATACGGTGGTCAGGCCGGTCTTCATCTATGGCGGCGGCCTGGATTGGAGCTTCCTTCCGCATTTTGGCCTGCGCTTGCAAGTCCGGGGCAACATGACGAAGGCGCCCAATCTCTCCGACGAATTCACGTCAACCACCAAATATACCCAGATCTACGAGCCCATGGCTGGCGTGTACTACCGCTTCTAACGGCTCTTCGCAGTCGCAACAGATCAAAGCTCTGTCCCCGCTCCGGCGTGCGCTCTCCCGCGGATAGGGGCGGAGATCGCCCGTGAGCTATTGCTCGGCGTTCTGCGCCAATTACCCACCTGCGCCATGTTGCCGCATCCACATCGATGCAAGCAGCTAAGAACCGATCGCTCAGCACGCAACTCACACATCATGAATGCCGGAGGCCATCGTGCCGTGGACACTGTTCCGGTAGCTGCGCCGCTAATCGAACTGCGCCACATCGGCAGTCCTCTCGCCTGCTACGCGTCTTTTTAGCTCGATTGGCGCGCACGGCGGAGCCGATGTTCGGAACGTACCTCCGGTGCTGACTTGGAGCGCAGAGCTTCAGTGGCTGAGTTTGTGGGTGTCGACTCACTTTTCGCCTCTGACCCGCCTCTACTCGCCTACCCGCGCTGTGTTACCGTTGCAATACGGCGTCCCATCGCCGGGAGTGACCTATGCGTCTGGCCTTTCGTGACGGCGATGGGCAGCAAGTGGTTGCAATGCAAAGACATCGGAGACACTGGGCAGAAGCTAACGAATGCAACAGCCGGAATCGTCATCGTCTATACTCGCTGTGAGCCCGGCTCCGCTGCAGGGACAGGCATCGGATCCCGCGCCCGGCTCAGCACCCACGCCGCAAACCGCCGCGCACGCACAGCATCGGATTCCCCGCTGGCTCGAGCGCGTCGAATTGTTCTTGCGCGTCATGTTACGCATGTATATCGGATTGGCGGTCTGCTACGCGCCATGGTCGCGCACCTTTTGGGACCAGAATGCGCTCTTTCTGCATTTTCCCCGGCTTGCTGACTTTGCCGCTAACGGCGCGGTGCGCGGCATGGTCTCAGGACTCGGTCTCTTGAATCTTTGGATTGCGTTTCACGACGCCATTCGTCACCGGGATGGTTGAGTTATGAAGGACAAAGCGAAGCAAACGGGCCCGTCTGCCGCGGCGAAGGTGAGCAAACAGGAAATTGCGCACACGCCGGTGAACCAAACGGTTTCCGGCGCCGCCTCTCGCTCCACGGCCGTTTCCCAGACAATGCCAGACGCAGTGATTCCTGGCAATGGAGCGCCGCCGCCGCTGCAGCGCGCACCGCTCGCCTATGAAAATTCGGGGTTCTTGAACAGTGCTGACGGGCGCCTGATCCGCATCGTGTCGGAATTCCTCGAGCCTCTGGCCCGATTCCGCCGCGAGCAGATTCAGGACACGGTGGTCTTCTTCGGCTCGGCGCGCTTTCGCGGGCGTGAAGAAGCCGATCATGACTTGGAGCTCCTGGAAAACACCGGCTCCACGCAACCCGCTCCCAGCGAAGAGCAACCGGCCAAGGCTCCGGAGATCGCGGCGGGCAAAGCCACTGAGTTGCAGCGCAAGCGCGCGGTAGCGGCAGTCGAGATGGCTCGCTACTATGAAGACGCGCGCCGGCTTGCCCAGCTTCTCACGCAGTGGGCTAAGACCATTCCCTCGCGCAAGCACCGCTTTGTCGTCACCTCTGGCGGCGGCCCCGGCATCATGGAGGCGGCCAATCGCGGCGCCTACGAAGCCGGCGGCAAAACCATCGGCATGAATATCCTGCTGCCCTTCGAGCAGAGACCGAACCCTTACATCACGCCTTCGCTCAACTTCGAGTTCCACTACTTTTTCATGCGCAAGCTTTGGTTTGCTTATCTGTCCAAAGCACTGGTCGTTTTCCCCGGCGGATTCGGTACGCTCGATGAGATGTTTGAGATTCTCACCCTGACTCAGACGCAAAAGCTGACCAAGAAGATCACGGTGCTCATCTACGGGCCGGAGTATTGGAAGAAGGTCTTCAACCTTGAGGCGTTGGTGGATACCGGCGCCATCTCTCCCAAGGACATCGAGCTGTTCCAGTATGCCGATTCGCCCGAGCAAGCCTTCGAACTGCTCAAAAAGGGCCTGACAGAACACCACCTCGCGGCCGAGGCAGCTATGGCTGCGGCCGCACAACCTGAGAGCAAAAAGCCGCTGAACAACGAAGATTTGATGGCAGGCTTGAACATGGACGACTTTCTCGGTCCCGAGCTCGCCCAAACTCGGAAATGACCGGACTCTGGCCTTGATCGGAACCTGATCGGCGATCAGGCCGTGCCTTTTGGGGGCGGACTCGCGCTCGACAGCGCTCTTCGGCTTCGGCGCCTTCAAGCATCGTTTTGAGGTTTCACTGAAAATTCACGGGAGTCTTCCCGCTTGCATCGCCGATTGGGCGCTGACATGCGGCTGACACAAAGAACCGCGGGCGTTTCCAATGTTTCGCCTGCCCACATAGCGGATCAACCGTACAGGAGATACTGGACTTTCCCCCATTCCTCTCAATACTTTGGTAACTCACTTGATTCCATCTCGGCCTCAATTGAAGGGCATTTCGCACGCTCTTAACCGGAAATTCATGACCGGGAACGGATACTGACTGTGGAAATCCGAAACAACCGTGGAGCCGACATGTCTGATGCAACCATCTCGTATCTCTGGCGCGACCAGAACGCCCCCCAGGGCTTTCGGACAGGTGTTTCCTTGCACAGTCACACCAACCAGTCGCGCGAGACGCTGGATTTCCTGGCCAACTTCGGCAACCAGTACCCGGTGATGCGCCCGTTGCTGTCCCGGCTGGAACGGCGCGCCGAGCAGATGCACGGTATCCGCGTTGACTACGCCGCCAGCTACTGGACGCCACCCATGACTCCCAAACTGGCTTTTGACCTGGAGACACGGCAGATCGAGAGACTTGGCCTGGCGCCGATGGTTTCAATCAGCGACCACGACAACATCAAGGCGCCGATGCTTCTGCGCACGGTGCCCAGCGCGCGGCAGATTCCGGTGTCGGTGGAGTGGAGCGCGCCTTACGGCAACATGCAGTCCTTCCATCTGGGCGTTCACAACCTGCCCAGCGCCCGCGCGGCGGAGTGGATGGCGACGCTCGAGAAATTCACTGCGCATCCTGTCGATGCGCGGCTGACCGAGATTCTGGCCGCCCTTCATCGCGAACCGAACGTGCTGGTGGTCTTCAACCATCCCCTGTGGGACCTGTACCTGGTCGGCAAAGAGAAGCATCAGTTTCTGGTCAACGAGTTTCTGCAGAAGAACGGCGCGTTTCTTCACGCGCTGGAACTGAATGGCCTGCGCAACTGGGACGAGAACCGCGCGGTGCGGCGCCTGGCGGAAAAGTGGAACATGGCGCTCGTCTCCGGCGGCGACCGTCACGGCGTGGAGCCCAACGCGAACATCAACCTGACCAACGCCGCCAGTTTCACCGAGTTTGTGCACGAGGTGCGGCGGGAGAAGAAGAGCAACATCCTCTTCCTTCCGCAATACGCCCAGCCGTGGAAGCATCGCATCCTACAGTCGACCATCGATGCGGTGCGCCACTACCCCGAGTTCCCGCAAGCCTCGCGCTGGTGGGATGAGCGTGTCTATCATCCCGACGCGAACGGCGTGACCAGGCCGCTCAGCGAACTCTGGCCAAAGGGATCCGCGCCGCGCCTCATCGGCGCAGGAATAGCACTGGTCCAACTCATGGGTAAGGGACTCGTGGCCGGCGGATTGCGTATGGCCTGGAGCGACTCGAACCAGTTGCGCCTCGCCCTGGGCGAGCACGAATTCTGACTAAGAGCAGCGGAGTTGGCGTGGTTAGCGGAGCGAGCAAAGACACCTCCGTCGCTTGTACTGACTCTGCAAGCCCCACTCGCATTATGGCCGCTCCCCTCCCGCGCGTCGCATACTTTCCCGATTCGTTCCACGAAGTGAATGGAGTGGCCCACACCAGCCGCCACTTTGAGGCCTTCGCACGGCGGCGCAAGCTCCCCTTTCTTTGCGTGCGCGCCGGGGAGCGGCCGCAAGCTTTGGTGGAAGATGGCAATGTTTGGACCCTCGAACTGCCTCGCGGCTTTCTCTCCTTCGCTCTCGAAAAGGATCTGCGCCTCGATCCCGCCTTTTTTCGGCACATTCCTCTGATCAGCGAAGTGCTCGAGCGTTTCCGACCGGACTTGATCCACATCAGTGGGCCGAGCGAGATCGGAATCCTGGGCGCCGGACTCGCGCACCATCTTCACCTGCCACTCGCGGCGAGCTGGCACACCAACGTCCACGAGTACGCCGCGCGCCGCGCGAACTGGTTCCTGCGCCTGCTGCCCGAGCGTCAATCCGCCGCAACGGGCCAGAGAATTGAGGATCTGGCCATGGCGGCTGCGGCGAAGTTCTATTCCGGGGCGCGGATGCTCTTCGCGCCCAATCCCGAACTCTGTTCGTTGCTAGAGCGCGCTACAGGCCGCCCCTGCCGGCTGATGCCGCGCGGCGTGGACGCCGAACTCTTCCATCCCCGGAGGCGCACGCGCAATCCCGAGGACCGCGACCGCATCCTCGGTTTCGCCGGCCGCCTCTCCATCGAGAAAAACATTGGCCTCCTCGTGCAGATTCAGCAGGAGCTGGACCGCATGGGCGTGACGAACTTCCGCTTTGTCATCGTCGGCCACGGTGGCGACGAAGGTTGGTTGCGCGAGCGTTTGGCGCGAGCTGAGTTCACGGGCGTTTTGCACGGAGAAGCGCTTGCCGCCACCTACGCCAATATGGACCTCTTCGTCTTCCCCTCGCACACCGACACCTTTGGCAACGTCGTGCTTGAGGCGCTGGCCAGCGGCGTGCCCGCCATCGTCACTCCCGACGGCGGCCCGAAGACGATCGTGCGCGACGGGGAAACCGGCCGCGTCGTGCCCGACGATCGGTTTGCCGCTACCATCGCCGCTATGCTCGCCGATCCCGCACGCCTGGCCCGGATGCGCCAGGCCGCGCGCGCCCACGCTCTCACCGCAAGTTGGGATTCGGTGTTTGAAGGCATCTACAGGAATTATGAAACCATCCTGCCCGCGAGGAAGGCTGCCGCCAAGACCGAATAGAAACCGACCGCGCCTATATCCTAAACATTTAGGTTGACAAACTCCCGCGGCGGCCCCATACTCCTATTTGTTTAGGAGAAAACGATGACGGGGCGCAGGCCGGGATTCAAGTCCCTTACACCTCTCGAGCTCAAGATCATGCAGGTTCTTTGGAGCGACGGGCCAAGCAATGTACTGAACGTGCAAAGACGCCTGATGCCCGAAGACGATCTTGCATATAACACCGTCCAGACCATGCTGAATATCCTCCATCGCAAGGGCAGGGTCCGGCGCAGCCTAGCAGGGCGCGCATACGTTTATCGTGCCGCCGCCTCGCGCGAAAAGGTTCTAGGCCAGGCGCTCCGTGACTTCGTGGAGCGCGCATTCGGCGGTTCTCCTGAAGCGCTCGTGATGAGCCTGATCAAAAGCCGGCAGGTCGATATGGAAAAGATTGCTGAGTTGAGCCAACGGTTGGCGGCACAGCAAGGCGGAGAACGCGATGAGTAGCGCTGGGTTCATCGTCTCTTATCTGATTAATTCTGTTTGGGAAGTTACCTTGATTGCTGGAGCCGGGTGGCTGATCGCCCGCCTGCTCAAGAGGCTCGGGTCGCACACAGAACACGTAACTTGGGTTTCTACTTTGGCGACCGCAATTCTCGCCCCCGCGGCTCCCTTCCTCCGTTCACTGTTCTCTCTTCTCTCCATGCGAAGCTCCGCGAGCGGGCATCTTTCAATCGCGCTTGCCGCCTCCCCAAACGGTGGAACAAGCCTCAAGGGCTTTTATTTCCTTCCTGCGGCCGTCGTCTGGTCTTTATCGGCGCTCTACCTCGGCTCGCTGCTCTATTTCGCAGTGAGGCTTGCGTGGTCGTTGCACCGTACTTCAGTGCTGCTTCGAAGCGCCCGCCCGCTGCTTTTGACGCCGCAGCAGGATGAAATATGGCGTCATTGCAAGCAACTGTTTTCGTTAAGCAATGCCCGCTTCCTCAGCTCCCCGGAGATTTCAGGCCCTGTCGTTCTGGGATGGCGCGAGCCCGTGTTGCTCGTGCCGGCCGAGTTCACCGCCCGCTGTATACCGACCGACCTTCTTACTGCGTTGGCTCATGAATGCGCGCACGCTAAACGGCGCGACTTCCAGAAAAATCTCTTCTATGAGGCCATAAGTCTACCTCTCTCCTTCCACCCCGCCCTATGGGCAATCAAAGCCCAGATCGCTCAGACGCGCGAGATGGTCTGCGACGGCATGGTCACGGAAAGAGTCGTCGATTCACGCACCTACGCTCATTCTCTCTTACGGCTCGCTGGCATGGTAGCCATTGCCTCGCGGGTTTCCACTGCTTACGCCATCGGCATCTTCGATGCAAACATCCTGGAGAAACGAATCATGAGTATGAATCTCAAGAAGCGGCAAGTCAGTTGCGTCCTGAAATATGGCCTGATCGTTCCTGCAATGCTCTTCCTTCTGTCCGTAGCTGTTGGCGCAGCGGCAATGGCGGTCGTCATCGAGCCGCAATCGCCTTCGCAAAATTCAACCCAGGCAAGCCCGTACGGCCACATCTACAAAGTCGGCAAAGATGTCACCGCGCCAGTCGTACTCAAATCCGTCGAAGCAAAATTCCCAAAGTCGGCCCAGGGTACCAAAGTAGGTTTCGATGCCATCGTACTCATACGTCTCATCGTGGACGCCGAAGGTATGCCGCAGGACGTCCATATCTCCCGTTCGTATAACGCCGATTTCGATGCGGAGGCGATCAAAGCTGTGAAACAGTACCAGTTCAAACCCGCGGAGCGCTTGGGAAAGCCGGTTGCGGTAGCGATATCCATTGAGGTGGACTTCAGGAAATACTAAAGGTCTGATCTTGGATTAGGAGCGGGCAGGAAGCGGCGCCCGCTCCGCAAGTCGAGATCGAACGAGTACTCGCGATCCGTCTTCATTTCCCAACCCGTTCCGCGCAAAACGCCGCCATCCATTCCTGTGATCGTCACGCCCTCATCCGAGAGCTTCTCCGACTCCCACACCTGGCCTTCGCGGCCCCAGGCGAGGATGGTGCGATGTCCGACGAAGAGCAACAGGCCCGCTTCAACCGCGGGCAGCACCTGAAGCACCGGCCGGTAAGCAATCATCGTGAACCGCTCCGGCGCCGTGGTGTCGATGAGGTACGCATAGCCTCCCGCGACGGCGCAGATTTCTTCCGGATTTGGAGCCGACCACAGCCCGGTCGGAGCAGCCGGATCGTGAAACCCCAGAGCGCACGTGGCCAGGAACGGCTGCGCTTCCGGCGCGCCGGGCCGGATCAGCACCTCCAACGCGCCGCGCTCCACCTCCTCAGCCGCTCGCGGATAAATAAAATGACGCGGAGGCAAAATCAATGGCCGCGTGGCAAGCACTTCGGCCTGCCAGCGATGCGCAAAGCTGAGGTCCACCGCCGGCTTGTGCAACATCGCCGTCACGGCTGCGCCTTGTAGTTCAGAATCCAGCGCAGTTGTTCCGTGGTATCTGGCACCACGCAGCCGCGCGCGGATTGAATGGCTCGGAGTGCATCCTTCGCATCCCAGCCGAGGTGGACGAGCATGCACGCCGCGGTCACAGTGGACCTGCCGATGCTTCCCCGGCAGTGCACGCCGATGCGCTCGCCGGCGCGAAGACGATCCGCCAAACCGGCCACGAAGGCTCGAAAAGAATCCATATCAGGCGGCACATGCACGTCGAGAATCGGGTAGGAGAGGAAGCACATTCCCACCTGTTCGGCGATGTGCCCTTCATCGCGAAGGCCGAGCCAGATTGCCTCGTTCGGTTCGAGCAGTGAAACCAGCGTTTCCACTCCGCTCCGCTTATAACGCAAGAGCTCGTCGTTGAGCCAATCGTCACCGCGCGGTCGCAGCACAATGGCCAGGCCGCCGGACGGAGTTCCTTCGATCCAGAAAACATCTTCCACGCGTTCAAACTCCCAGGAACCGCTCGACAGCGGTATCTTCGTTTTGATGATAGACGGTCAGCGCCGAGCGATTCGCGCTGCGGCTCGCAAGGATCGTTCGCATTGCAAACCCGACCTCAAGCGCGGAACGTATTCGCATCCCGAACCATCTATCGCAACAGCGGCTTCGCGGAAAACCCTTGCCAGGATGCGAGAATAACAATAGCGTGGGGTCTGCGTCACACAGTCACCGCGCCAGGGGCCTATTCAAGATGCTGCGCGTTTTATCGACTCATCTGTTCCTGAACCACCGCTTGCACCCGGGCTTACTCGAGCTCGCGGAGCGCTCCGGCGCGCAGGCCGTGGAGATTTTTGCCGCGCGGCAACACTTCGACTACACCAGCCGCGAGATCGTCGCCGAATTTGGCGATTGGTTCCGCTCCAGTTCGCTCGAGGCCTTCTCCATGCACGCCCCGCTCTATCCCGACTACGAGATGGGCCGCGCCGGCGCGCCGGCGGTGAATGTGCTGCACCCGGAAAAAGCCCGCCGCATCGACGCCATGGATGAAATCAAGCGGGCGCTCGAGTCCGCCGAGCACATTCCGTTACGCAATCTCGTCGTTCATCTTGGCGAGCGGGACGACACCTGGTCGCCGCGCACCATCGAGTATGCCGTCACCGCTCTTGAACACCTGGGCGCCTTCGCGCGTCCGCTCGGCGTCCGCCTGCTCGTCGAAAACCTGCTGAGTGAACCCACCACTCCCGAACATTTGGTCAGCATCCTCGAACTGGGCCACCTGAACAATGTCGGCGTGTGCCTCGATCTCGGCCATGCGAACATCACTGTCGGAACCGCGGAAGCCATCGCGACCCTCGGCAGCCGCATTGTCTCAGTTCACGTTCACGACAACCACGCCGTGAAGGACGAACATCTGTGGCCGGGCGACGGCGCGATCGATTGGCCTGCCGCCGTCAAGGCCCTCAAAGCGCTTGCCTCGCCGCCAGCAACCGTCCTCGAGATCAGCCAAACGCTCCCTGACGCTCTTGCCGCGCTGCCCACGCGGATCGAAAAGGCCTTTGCGCTTTTCCAATAAGCGCTCCGGTCATCTGAAGCGCTTCGAAGCGGAATCCTATGGCGAATCGGCTCGCCGAATCGGCGTCCGCGTTGGAGGCTTGCACCGCGCAGGCAGCAGACTGAACCGGGAACAGCTTGCAGCGCGCTCCTGGATCAGCATAGTCACGCTCTGGGTTGACGCCAGCCCATCGCCCGCAGCCGTGACGGCCAGGGTCGAAGCGCCGGCAGATGCTTCCGGGGAAACCGTCAAAGTCAGGGTTACGCTGTTTGTGCTCGCACTAGCGGCAGGCGTAAGCGGATTCGCGGACCACGCAGCCGATACGCCCGAAGGCAGACCTCTCACTGTGAAGGCGATGCTCCCGGCAAACGATCCTCCGGTGACGGCCGTGAAGGCAACGGCCGCCGAGCCGCTCTGGGGCACGGTGACCGATTGCACCTTTGCTGCCAGCGTCAGTGTTGGAGGCTCTATCGCCGCGCCCCATTCGTTCACCAGCAACGCGCCATCCACCGATCCCAGCCCGGTGGCCAGGTTGTAATCCGCGCCGCTGGCCGTGAGCCCCGCGACGCCCGGAACGCTGTTATTCCCTGAAGGCGTGGAATGAAAGGGATTGGACGTTGCATCGAGGAGCGCATAGAGCCCGGCATTGGCGCTTCCTTGCCCCGTACCGCCCTGCTTCTCCACCACAAGCGCCATCAGGCCGGCAAATGACGGGGAGGCGACAGACGTTCCCGAAACGATCAAGTACGATCCGTTCTCCACCAGGAAGTAGCCGTCGTGATCGGCAGCCGCCAGCGCCACGTCGGGGACGGCTCTCATGCCGTTGGCCGCGCTGGTTCCGTTCACTCCCTCTTGCCAGGGCGGCTGGGCATAGACCACGCTGGCGCCCCCGCCCGAAGCCCACAGTCCCGTTCCGCCGTCCAACGCGCTCTCGTTCCACACTTTTTCGGGAATGTAGCCGAGCGCCGACCCGTAACCCGCCGAGTTCGACGTGGACCAGTACTCCGCAGAATCCGATTCTTCGTTGAACTCCGTGCCGCCCACGCAGGTGGAGTACGGCGAACTGCACAATCCATTTACCGCGGCCTGCGATCCCGCGCCGGCGGTATCCGCGGAGCAGCCGGCCGCGCCCGCATCGCCCGAAGCCACAAAGACGCTCATCCCCTGGCTCGCCGCCTGCTCCCACAGGCTGTTGTAGAAAACCAGCTCCGCCGCGCCCATCTCCTGCTCGCAACTGCTATAGCTCAGGCTCAGCACCGGCGCCGTTCTGCGGTTCACGATATATGCGGCCGCCAGGTCCACGCCGTCCGTTGTCGCCGTTGTGGCCGCAACGACGAGGTGGACCGCCGCCGCCGGCGCCACCGCGCCGCTCCACTCCACATCCAGCGTCGACTCGTCCTGATCGTGTTTGACCAACCCCGGATCGACGCCGTCGAGAGTCACCGTGGGAGCGTTCGCCGCCAGACCGGCCATGGAACGAAACGTCTCCACGTCGCCCAGCTTGATGTTGCTGCGCGCGGCGATGGCGATCGAGCTTCCGGTCCCATTCGTCCCCGCGCTGTACAGCGGATTCAGGTCGTAGATCGTGGCGAAGTCCGCCGGGAACAGATAATGCGTGCCGCCGGCCGAGTACTGCGGCAGCGCGGCGAGCGGAGTTCCAGGCCGGATCTCCGGCTTGCGGCGGAAGTCGTGGAGCGAAACCACGCCTGCCACTACGCCGGCCAGCGCCGCGGGAACCTGCGGATCCTCGGCGTTGGCGATGTGATCTACGCCGTCCACGCGATAGCGGTGCAGTTCCGTGTGGAAGGCGTCGAGCACCTGACCGGCGGTTCCGGAAAACACCACCAGCCTTTGGCCGGCCGGAATCTCCTCCACCGTGAACCCGTGCGCCGCGAGCCACGCGGCGGCCTGCGCCAGAGCCGCATCGCCCACGCCGAAACGTGCGCCAAACTCGGCCGGCGTCAGCCAACGATGATAGAGCGGCGAATGCGGGTTCTGCTGCGCCGCGACCAGCTCATCAAGCGCGGCCTGTTGCGACGTGGAAGGTTTGAGCAACAGCAGCATCCGGTCAAGCCGCGCGCCGGGATTTACCGCGCCCTGGTCGAATTCGGCCCGCGCCAGCGGATGCACATTGCCTTGGAGGGTCACGCTCTGCGGTTCGTCAATGGGCAGCGCCGCGCGGACGGCGGGATCGGCGGCGCGATCTGCCGGAACCGCCGTCGAGGCGGAGGCAAGCGCGCTGGAATCGCCCGGAGCCACATTGCGCGCGCAACTTGTGCAGCCGGCCAGCAGCAGAGTGGCGGCAAGAAATAAGACGGTTCTTACGTGTTGGCGCATTTCGATCGTTCCAGAAGGCGCAGTCCGCCGGCAGCCTCCTGAGGGCTGTGTGCGGTCTTAGCCTTTTCTCATCTATCGGCGCGGAATGGGGACGGAAGAGCGGCGAATGGGCAGGTGGTGAAAGATCTCCTCTTACGGGCGTAATTAGTGGAGGTTGAGGAGCGATCGAGAGGAGCGCTGAGCTGCATGGCAGATCTCCGGCCAGACCCTCTCCGCAACGACGTTTCTGCCGGGGCTTGACTTCGATTCGGGCAAATGCCGTTATGATGGTTGCGTCATGATCTATCCCAAGTTGCAGCTTCGCCGCGCGTGTTTGTTTGTGGTGCTGGTGTTGTTTGCCGGCCCGGTCCTGGCCAAGGATACTCCGCTCGCGACCATCGACTGGCCCGCATCCGGCACGCCGGTCTTTCGTTTCACGTTCAGCAAGTTCAAAGCGCTTCCAGGCATGGGTGCGCTCCACGGCTACGTAATGGATGTAGCGGCGCAGAACCTATCCTCGAGGCCGATCCCCTCAGCCCGGTTCCACCTTTACCTGTTCGATAAGGACAAGGTCCGCGTGGGCGAAGACGGCATCGAGTTGAGTAATGTGAGCCCCGGCGAGACGGTCAAATTCGAAACTACGGTCACAGCATCGGGGACGCCAGTGTCGGTGTCGCTCGAAGAGATTTCGCAGGCGTCCAGAGTCATCACGCTCACCGTGAACTCGACGCCGCAGGGCGCGCTTCTCAAGGTTGACGGGACGGAACAAGGCCCGACTCCGCGCCTGATCACAGTTGGCCCAGGGAATCATGCACTCACTTTCTCCAAGGAAGGGTTCATGACGGGGACCTTTCCTTTGGAGATCGGTCCCAACGATGTTTCAGGTGGAACGGTGAGTTATGAACTCGGCGCTGCATCCTTTGACTCCGTTGAACTGCGTGACGGAAGCGTGCTCAATGGCGATTTGGTGGCCATCTCTGGAATGGACGTGGAGATTCGCGTCGGCGGCATGATCCAGCACGTCGACCGTAACAAAGTGAAGCGCATTGTGCTTACCGAGCGCGAGGCTCCGACGCCGGACCTGCCACCCGCCACATCGAATCCATAACCGGCGAAAGGTGCAATTCAGGACCGGTGGAGCGCAAGCTTCAGCAGATGCGCGGCAACTGCTCGCCGATCATGGTGGGAATCACGCGGTTCGCGCCCATGGCGGTGCGCGCGACCAACATGCGTTTGTGCTCCGCGGTCACATAGCCGATGCGCGCGGCGTCTTTACCCAGAGGGTGCGCGCGCAGGACCGAGAGCACTCGATCCGCGGCTTCCGGCGCGACAAAGAATACGGCTTTTCCCTCGTTGGCGACGTAGACCGGGTCAAGGCCGAGCAGTTCGCAGGCCGATTGCACCTCAAATCGCACCGGCACGCCGGCTTCGTCGATCGCGATGCCAACATCGGAGGCCTGCGCAATCTCATTCAGCGTGGAGGCCAGGCCGCCGCGCGTGGGGTCGCGCATGGCGTGGACGGCCGCACCCGCCGCATCGAGAACTTCGGCGATCATTCCGTTCAGCGCGGCGCAATCGGAGCGGATAGGGCTCTCGAATTCGAGGCCCTCGCGCACGCTCATGATGGCCATGCCGTGGTCGCCGATGGTACCGGAGACGAGGACCGCATCGCCGGGCCGGGCGCGATGCGGGCCGACCTGAATGCCGGCGCGCAGCAGGCCCACGCCGGCCGTGGTGATGTAGCAGCCGTCGCCGTGGCCGCGCTCGACGACCTTGGTGTCGCCGGTGACGATCTGCACGCCGGCTTCGGCTGCGGCCTTGGCCATCGCGTCAACGATGGCGGCGAGTTGGGCCAGCGAAAATCCTTCTTCGAGGATGAAGCCGGCGCTCAGGAACTTCGGCTCCGCGCCGGAGACGGCCAGATCGTTGACGGTGCCGTTGACGGCGAGTTCGCCGATGGATCCGCCGGGGAAGAACAGCGGCTGGACAACGAAGGAGTCGGTGCTGAGAGCGAGACGCGCGCCGGATGCTTCGAGCACCGCGGCGTCGCCCAGATTCTCGAGAGCGGGATTGCGGAAGGCTGGCAGAAACAAGTGCTCGACCAGTTCGTTGCCGAGCTTGCCGCCGCCGCCGTGGCCCATCACGATGGCGGGATAATCGGCGAGCGGGAGCGGGCAGCTCCAGCTTGAGAAATCGGGTTTAGCGTTCGTCGTCACTCAGCTTCTAGCTCCTAGCTTCTAGCTTCTAGCCGCTAGCCCTTTCCTGCCAAGGCGAAGGCTGCGAGCACAGGGACTAATGCCCCGCATTGGTTTGGCCGGGCTTACGGCACCCTTCGACAAGCTCAGGGCAGGCTTTGAAGCCGTGCCCTCACACTTCGTGCCGCTGCGATCGTCTTCTTTGCTGCAAAGTGCGTATCGCTTCCGCGGCCTGACCGCTTCTCTTCGCGAAAGACAACCGCAGATCCTTCGACTCCAGTCGTCCAGACGACCTCCGCTCAGGATGACAGCATCCAGGATTCGAAAGGCATAGGCGAAACACTAGAGGCGGCCTTTGCCGGCGCCGGCCAGTTCTTCGGCGGAGAGGAAGCGGCCATAGTTATAGTAAGCGGCGCAGGCGCCTTCGCTGGAAACCATGGTGGCGCCGAGCGGATGGCGCGGCGTGCATTCCTTTCCGAAGGCCGCGCATTCGGCCGGCTTGATGGCTCCGCGCAATACGTCGCCGGAGCGACAGAGCGGGGACTCCTGGGTGTGAATGCCGGAGATGTGAAAGCGCAATTCGGCGTCGAAGTCGCTGTAGTCCGCATTGAGCCGCCAGCCGCTCTTCGGGATCACTCCAATGCCGCGCCAGGCTCGGTCGGTCACTTCGAAAACCTCTTTCAATAGCTTTTGCGCGGCCTGATTGCCCTCAAACGTGACCACGCGGCTATAGGCGTTCTCGACTTCGTGGCGGCCGGCCTCGAGCTGAACGATGGCGCGGCGGATGCCGTCGAGCAGGTCGAGCGGCTCAAAGCCCGTGACGACGATGGGCACGCGGTATTTTTCAGCGAGCGGCGGGTACTCCCAATAGCCCATCACGCTGCAAACGTGTCCGGCGGCGAGAAACGCCTGCACCTGGTTGCCGGGCGAGGACATGATGGCTTCAATCGCGGGCGGCACCAGCACGTGCGAGACGAGCAACGAAAAATTCCTGAGGCCGCGGCGTTTGGCCAAATGCACGCTCATGGCGTTGGCCGGAGCGGTGGTCTCAAAGCCCACGCCGAAGAAGACGACCTGTTTCTCGGGATTTTTCTGGGCCAGATCCACCGCGTCGAGCGGCGAGTAAACCACGCGCACATCGCCGCCGCGGCCCTTCACCTGAAAGAGATCGCCCTCGGTGCCGGGAACGCGCAGCATGTCGCCGAAGGAGCAGAAGATGACGCCGGGTTGCGCGGCGATGGCCAGCGCCTTGTCGATCAGTTCGAGCGGCGTGACGCAGACCGGGCAGCCGGGGCCGTGAATCATCTCAACGCTCGCTTCGGGGCCGCGCGGGAGCATCTGGTCGATGCCGTTCTTGATGATGGAGTGGGTCTGGCCGCCGCAGACCTCCATGATCTTCCAGGGGCGCGTCGTGATCTGGGCGATCTCGCGCGCCATCGCCCGGGCGATCTCGCCATTGCGAAACTCGGTGAGGTACTTCATTGGCTGCCGGAAGAGGGATTAGCGGAGTTAGCGGAGTTAGCGGAGCTAGCGGGGTTAGCGGAGCTAGCACCAGCACCGCCGGCATCGCTGTCGTTTATCGAGCAACTACCGTCGGGGCAGCAGGATTGCGGCGCATTGGCTGCGCGGGCAAAGGCTTCTTCCTCGCCGGCCAGTTCCTCGTCGAGCACGCCGAGGGCGCGGAAGTCGGCGAGAGTCTGCTGGGCGGTTTCCTCGTCGATCTTGGAGATGGCAAAGCCGACGTGGACGATGGTGTAGTCGCCAACCTCAACCTCGGGCACGTAGTCGAGGCAGACGTTCTTGACCACGCCACCGAAGTTGACTCGTCCGACGCGGATCATGCCGTCGGTGGTGATCTCTTCGACTTTTCCTGGAATGGCGAGGCACATAGCAACCTTGTTATACCTCCGTGGAGCGATGGTCAAATGTGATTTGAATCACCGGGAAGCGGAATTCGGATTCGGCGAACAGCGCCGGAGCGGGCACTTGTCAGGCTGGCGCATGGCTACGAAGGCCGACGCCGAGTGCGACAAAAGGGGCGGTTTGGGTGACGTTTGGCGACGTTTGGCGACGAAAATCGCCGCGGTTTTGGGCCTTTCTAGAAAGGCCTCTATTGATTCTGAACGACTTAGGCTACGAAATGAGCCGTTTTGATACCCCCGCCGGGTATAGGGGGGTAGGGGTGACAAGGCAGCTTCCAGCTTCCAGCTGCTAGCTTCTAGCTCATCTTGCTGACTGGACAGGGGATAGAAGGGCAGTGGGCAGTGAACAGAAAGACTGGGGCCGAGGGACCGAGGGAACAAGGAGCCGGTGCGGAGCGGTTGCCGGTCTGCTCGTCGATCTCTGCTTGGCGATCATGAGACCATTGTGCGACAGATGGCGGAAATACTCTGCAACACATGGCAGATATTTGAGTATCGCAATCAGAAGCCGGGACCGGCGCGTAACTGAATGCAAAACATGGAGTTATAGGCTCCTTGGCGCAGAGGCGGAGACGCAAACAAAGCCAGCTGGGTGAGCGGGAGGGTTGACAAAAAGGACTGGAAGCGGGTCAGCAGGCTAGCGCGCGGGGCGGGGCAGTGGCTTCTCAGGTCTCAAAGTCGAGGGCCACCCCGGCACAGGATTTTGAAACACGCTTTGGAGACTGCCATTCGCGTATAGACTGGATTGCAGCACAGCCATGAAAGACTCGATCTACGTTTCGAAAGAGAACTACCTGAAGGCCATTCTGGAGGCGGAGGCCGAGGGGCGGCAGGTGATTCCGGCGATGCTGGCGCACTGGCTGGAGGTGTCGGCGCCGGCAGTGACCATGGCGCTGAAGCGGCTGAAGCGCGATGGATTCGTGAAGGTGGGCGAGGACGGGATTGTGCGGCTGACCACGGCGGGGCGTGAGGTGGCCTACCACACCGCAGTGCGCCACCACCTGATCGAGCGCATGCTGAGCGAGGTCTTCGGGATGGAGTGGCACGAGATCCACGAAGAGGCGGAGCGGCTGGAACATGCGGTTTCGCCGGCCTTTGAGGCCAAACTGAAGGAAAAACTGGGCGAGGCCGGAGCCTGCCCGCACGGCAATGCGGTGCTGCCGCTGAGTCCGGCGGAGCGCAGACGACGCGGGGAGATGCAGCTCTCCCAGGCCGCGGAGGGCAAACGATACACCGTGATCAGCCTGCACGAGCGCGATCCCAAGCTGCTGCGCTTTCTGCACGGGTCCGGAATCGGGCCGGGGAAAAGCTTGCTCGTTGTGAGCCAGAACTACGATCAAACCGTTTTGATTGAGCTGCCTACTGGAAATTCGATTCTGGGAAGACCGGCGGCAGAGGCGATTTGGCTGAAGAAAGACAGGGACTAGGTGTGCAGTGTCAATAGGTTGTTCCGATCGAGGCCGGCTCTGCTGATCGGGGTGTTGTGGTTGAGGCTGGCATGAGGTCTGTGCCAGTTGTATTCGTGGAGCCAAGGCATAAGA
>Ga0187869_10000469_pt1 | contig 44283 bp, 35 predicted proteins | sample June2016WEW_13_1_2_FD_132972 | JGI IMG/M metagenome (GOLD analysis project Ga0187869, IMG submission 132972) | Peatland microbial communities from SPRUCE experiment site at the Marcell Experimental Forest, Minnesota, USA - June2016WEW_13_100 | ecosystem: Environmental > Terrestrial > Soil >...
AATCAACCCTTCCTCGGCGGATTCGACAGCTCGCGCGACGTAGCCTTCGTCCTTGAGCACCGTCTGCAACGACAAGCGCATGTTCTTTTCGTCATCCACGACGAGCACGGATGGTAATGGCACACTCATTTGGCAGGTTTCATGAAAGTTTTCGCAGGAAAGACTAAGGCGAACAGCGCACCTTTTCCAAGCTCGGATTCGACTCGGACAGTGCCACCATAAAGTTCTACGTTATGTCTGACAATGGCAAGGCCAAGGCCGGTCCCGCCCTTCTTTGTTGTATAGTAAGCTTCGAAAACACGCTCGATTTTGTCCGGCGGAATGCCAGGACCATCGTCGCGCACGGAAATTTCAATCAAATTATTGCGGCGGCAATCCGCACTTACAAAAACATTCCCCTTTTCACCAAGAGCTTCCCGGGCGTTTTCCAGCAGGTTTACAAAGATTTCAGACAGATGACGCCGCTGTATGAACAACGGTGGAAAAGTGCGGCCATATTTACGGTGAATACAAATGCCCGTTGGCACAGCAGAAGGGAAAGCCTGCGCGATGGCGCGGTCCAGTTCTTGGATTACGTTGAGTTTCTCGACATGACCCTCGGTCAATTGGGCGTAGCCCATGACTTGCGTGATAATCTGGTCGGCGCGTGAAACTTCTTCCTGAATAATCCCGATTTGTTGCGCGACATCGGTTTTACCATCGTTCAATGTGCGTTGCAGCGAGAAGACAGCGTTATTGATGATGGCCAGCGGATTTTTTATTTGATGGGCGAATTCAGCTGCAAGCCGGCCGGCGGAACGCAATTGCCCTGCGCGCACGTCAAATTCTTCGGCCTCCTCGGCGGCAAGTCGTTGCCGCTCGAGCAACACCTGCGCACCGTAACAACAAATCGCCGTCAACCACAAGACCACCAGCCGCAACACAAATGGCTGTCCCCAGTTTTCATGTGGCGGCAAATCCAGTGAGCGCAGCGCGGTGTCATCAAGACCGCTTATAATGGAAACATCCAGCGCGTTCATCAAAACATAGCAGAGGCTGATGGCGAAATTCAAAACGAGTTGTGAAACGCCGGATGGGATGCTGATCGCATTACGAATAATCAAGCCCACAAACAACCAGAATAAAATGCTGCTCTGCCCGCCGGTCAACAGCGCCATTCCTGAAATGAAAAGTCCGTCCACCAAGCTGCTTGTGACCACCGTCCATTGCACAATCGCCAATGGCAGCCGCATTGTGTTCAGCAACAACACGGCAAACACCGCACAAGCCAGCACGTAAAAACAGAAAACGTATTGAACCATTTCAACAGCGATGTCCAACGTGTTCAATGTCAGGTTGAGCCACGGTGTGGAAACAAATGAATAGGAAACAATTGCTATCGCAACAGCCTTGAGCGGCAACATGATGTCACACTCCGTGATTTCGATGCGGCGGAGCAAACGCGGCGGGTCAGGCGCGGGAATTTCCATCAACGTCAACAGCCGCTTCAGCCACTGCCAATGGCTTCGTTTCATAATTCGCTGGGAATGAAAAAATTTCAGCGCAATAAACTCAACGCGCGTTCGGCAATCGCCTCCACCGGCCACAAACGGCCAATGCCTTCATAACCACATGAGAGCGTCCCTTTGCCCGGCCCGATGAATTCCGCGCCGCGCGCTTTGAGTGTCGCTACATTTTCCTGTGTGGCCGGGTGCAGCCACATTTTGCCGTTCATCGCCGGCGCGATTAAAATTTTCGCCTTTGGACTCAACGCCAGTGCGATGCAACTCAACGCGTTGTCCGCAATGCCGTGCGCCATTTTTGCAATGATGTTCGCCGTCGCGGGCACAATCAATAAAAGGTTTGCCTCGTCCGCGAGCTGGATATGCGTTGGCTTCCAGCCTTCCTCCTCATCGTAAAGGCCGGTCACGACCGGATTGCGCGTGAGCACTTTGAACGGCAGTGGCGTGATGAACCGTTGTGCATCGGCGGTCATCACCACGTGCACATTACATTTCTGCTTCGTCAACAGGCTCGCCACGTCCGCCGCCTTGTGCGCGGCAATTGAACCTGTCACGCCCAAAATAATGTTTCGTGGAATACTCATATTCTGAATTTTAATTTAAAATTTCCAATTTCAAAACCCGGGTGCCGCCGTTCGGGCTGTGCGCAATTTCTCCACTTCGACAATTGCCAGCATTCGCCCCAAATCTCCCTGAATTGTCGAGCTGATCAAAAGATAATCAAAATTTTGCCACTGCGCGATTTCCTTCCGCGCGACGCCAAGCCGTTTTTGAATTTCTCCAGGCGTATCGGCACCGCGCTTCTTCAAGCGTTCTGCAAGCATAGTGACCGACGCCGGCGCCAAAAACACCGTCACCAACGCGCGTCTCAATTCCGGCTCCGTTTGCGCCCGTTTACGAATGGTCGCAGCGCCCTGCACGTCCACATTCAGCAAAACGTCCCGGCCCGCGCGCAAACGGCCGAGCACCTCCGACTTCAACGTGCCGTAGCTCCGGCCAAAGACCATCGCGTGTTCCAAAAAATCCCCGGCTTGAACACGCCTCTGAAATTCCGCTGCATCCAAAAAATGGTAATCCACGCCGTCCTTTTCACCCGGACGCGGGGGGCGTGTCGTGCAGGTAACCGCGCGCGTCATGTCCGGACGCGCAGCGAGCAATTGCTGGCACAGCGTCGTTTTGCCGCCGCCGGACGGGGCGGAGATAACGATGAGCAGCGGTCGGAGGCCGGAGGCCGGAGGGTGGACTTCCGTTTTCTGACTTCTGACTGTTGGCTTCCGGCTTTTCATTCCACGTTTTGCGCCTGCTCGCGAAATTTTTCCAATTCCGCTTTCAGCGTCACCACCTCACGCGAGATGAGCGCGTCATTTGCCTTTGAGCCGATGGTGTTGACTTCACGGTTCATCTCCTGTGCCAGAAAGTCCAGAGTGCGCCCGACCGGCTCCCTCGATTTCCGGCAATCTTCGAACTGCTGAAAATGACTTTGCAGCCGCGTCAATTCCTCCGAAATATCCGAACGGTCGGCGAACAAAACAACTTCCCTCAAGAGCCGCTCGTCATCCGGCGCGATGGATTCCAACCCGGCGCTTTTGATGCGCCCGACAAGTTGGTGGCGATAATTTTCCATCGTTTGCGGTGCGTGTTTCTGGATTTGTCCGACACATTTTCGCATGACGCCAACGCGCGTGGCCAAATCCTGCGCCAGATGATCGCCCTCGCGTTCCCGCATTTTCACCAATGCGGTCAACGCCTGTTTCAAAGCCTTTTTTACAACCGGCCAGACGATTTCGGCCTCGGCCAATTCCTCGTCCGTCTGAAAAACTCCCGGTGCGCGGACGATTTGATCCAGCGTCACTTCGCCGGACAGTTTCAATTGTTTTGCCAGGCGGTTGAGTTCGGTCGCGTAAGCCCTGGCGAGCGGCAAATTGATGTGCATGCGCGCAGACAACCTGCCTTCAGCGGCGTGAATGGAAATCCGCGCCGTCACGCGCCCGCGCGCGACCCGGCTGTTGATCGCATCGCGGATTTGCGTTTCGAGCATTTCCAGCTCGCGCGGCAGATTCACGGAAATTTCCGACTGGCGGCGGTTCACCGCGCCCAGCTCGACGGTGATTTTGAAACCGTCCTGCGCGCATTCGCCGCGACCATAGCCCGTCATGGATTTCATTCCCGTCCAGTATGCGAAAATTACTCGCGGTAAGCGAATAAATTTTCAAGAGCCTCGTTGGAGTTCAAGCTTCAGCTTGTCGGTAAACGGGCTGAAGCCTGAATTCCAGCAACGCACTAGGCGAAATGAAAAATCAAACTGGACGCAGCAAAAATGTAAGTTTAGCGTCCGAACAATGAAACCGTTTTTTGCATTGGCGATAATCCTCATCGTCTATTCCAGTTATGCGGAAAGCCAAGTCGTTACCAATAATACCAAGAATTACCAATACACCGTTCCTGAAAAAACAAATGACGGTTGGGAAACCGCTTCTTTGAACAGCGTGAATCTCGATGCCGACTTGATTAAAGAATTGTTTGATCGAATCGGCGACAATAGTTACAAAAACATTCACAGCGTGCTTCTTGCCAAAAACGGCAAACTCGTCGTCGAAGAGTATTTCCCGGGTCGAGATAGCGTCGGACAGTACCGGATGTTCACGCGAGATACGCTCCATGAGATGCTTTCAGCGACGAAAAGTGTGAATTCCATTTCGATCGGGATTGCGATTGATCAGCATTTGATTCGTGGCGTTGATGAAAAGATTTCCACCTTCTTCCCGGAATATTCCGACATCTTCACGAACAAGGAAAAGGACGCGATTCGCCTGAAAGACTTGCTCTCCATGACGGCAGGCTTGTCGTGGGACGAGTGGACATATCCCTACACCGATTTCCGCAATGACGCCGCTGTGATGGCCAGCAGAGCAGATTTTTTCCGATATGTTCTCGAAAGACCAATCGCCACGACGCCTGGCACGAAATTTGTCTATAACAGTGGTGTTTCTCTCATGCTGGGTGAAATCATTTATAAAGCCTCTGGATTGAGGGCGGATAAATTTGCCGGGCGTTATCTTTTTTCGCCGCTTGGCATCACAAACTACTCTTGGGGAAAAGCTCCCAATGGCGTCGTCAACACATTGGGAGGCCTCTCGTTGCGACCGCGCGACATGGCGAAAATTGGCTGTCTCTTTTTGAACGGCGGGCGCTGGCAGGGAAAACAAATCGTGAGCGAAAAGTGGGTCGTGGAATCTACGAAACAACAAATTGGCGCGAGTCAACTTCCGACGTGGTTTTTAGCCGATGGATATGGTTATCAATGGTGGCTCGGTTCGTTTCATGTGCGCGGTCAAACGGTTGAGTCATATAGCGCACGAGGCAGAGGCGGACAGTTCATTATTATTTTCCCGACTCTGCAAATGGTCGCTGTATTCACCGGCTGGAATGATAATGAATTGTTGGGACAACCACTCGATATGCTTCAGCGGTATGTCTTGCCAGCAGCCATTCGCAATTAACTTCATTGGCCATGGCAAACACCCATTGCCCCTTCAGTTTTGACTTGAATTTTCAGCGCATCTGAATAAATAAGGTAGGGCGCGTTCTCCGAACGCGCCGCGCGGCTGGCTCGGAGAGCCAGCCCTACCAAACTATTTGAACCTCAAAAAACGCAAAGCGGCGCGGAAATCCTCCGGCAATGGCGCTTCAAAACTCATTTGCTTTTCCGTGCGCGGATGAACAAATGACAGCTCGCGCGCGTGCAGCATCACACGCGGCGCAGTGTAATTCGTCAATTCCTTGAGCCGTGCATTTTGCCGTGCGCCATAAGTTTCGTCGCCCACGAGCGGATGGCCGAGGAACTGGAAATGCACACGGATTTGGTGCGTGCGGCCCGTGTGCAATTGCGCCTCCACGAACGTGGCGGAATTCAGTCGTTCGAGCACACGATAGCTCGTGTGTGCCGCGCGACCGGAATCGTCTTCGCGCACAGCCATGCGTTTGCGATGCGATGGATGTCGCGCAATCGCGGCGTGGATTTCGCCGGATTCGCACGCGAGTTCGCCGCACACAATTGCGTTGTAAATTTTTACGACGCTCCGTCCGGCAAATTGCGCGGAGAGCACCAGGTGCGTCTCATCGTTTTTGGCAATGACGAGGCAACCACTGGTCTCCTTGTCGAGCCGGTGGACGATGCCGGGGCGCGCCACGCCGCCGATGCCGCTCAACGAACCTTTGCAATGATGCAGCAGCGCATTGACGAGCGTGTGTTCCTCGTGTCCGGCGGCGGGATGCACGACAAGCCCGGCAGGCTTGTTCAGCACGAGCAATGATTTGTCCTCGAACAGAATGTCGAGTGGAATTTTTTCCGGCTGCGCCTCGGCGGGTTTTGCCTCCGGCCAGTGAATTTCAATTTGTTCGCCAGCGCGCGGCGTGTGTGTGGGCTTGACTGTCCGGCCGTTGACGCGAATGTGGCCCTGTTCAATCAACCGTTTCAGCGCAACCCGTGAGGCAGAGGGAAATTGCCGGCACAAAAACGCGTCAAGCCGCCCGTCCGGAAGCGATTTTTCGACAATGAAAATTTCCGTGCGTGCGGCCATGACGCATTAACTGGACGCGGGTTTTGGCGCGTGTTCAGTTTTCCAGGTGATGAGAAAAATCAGCCCTATACCGGTGCAGATGGCACTATCGGCAACATTGAAGGCGGGAAAACCGATTTCACTGCCGCCGCGTTGTTGCAGATAAAAATAAAGAAAATCCACGACCGCGTGGCGGCTCGGCAGCAGGCGATCGGTCAGATTACCGGCGATGCCGCCAAAAATCAGGCCGAAGGCGATCTGGCCGGGCAACGTGTGCGAATCGAAGTGATGCCGCGTGAGGAACAACGCGACGAAGGCGAGGAGCATGACGACGATGAGGGTGCTGTTGTTGCCGCTGAAAATGTTCCACGCTGCGCCGGTGTTACTCCAGTGAACGAACTTGAAAAAACCGTTAATGATGATTTTCTCGTCACCCGGTCCGAGGGCGCGCAGCACCAGCCATTTGGTGAATTGGTCGAGTACGAAGACGACCAGCGCGATAAAGGCGATGCGACGGTTCGAGATTTGAAAAATGGATTTGGCCGGGGCCATGACAAATTGCAACTGCTTATTTAATCGCGCGCCGCTCAAAAGACAATGCGATTTCGCCGCGCTTGAAATTCCCCATGCCAAGCGACTACGATGCCGCATGGCGTTGGCGCGTATCTTGGTGGATGGCTACAGCCTGTTGCACAACTGGCCGGAACTCGCTCCGGACCAACCGCGACATTCCGCCCGCGCGCGCGATGAATTGGTTCATGTCCTGACGCGCTATCACGACGCGACGGGCGAGCCAATCACGGTCTTTTTCGACGGTGCAGGCGCGCCTGCCGGTGTCCCGGAAAATGAACCGACCGGCGCGATTGAAGTTTTATTTTCGCGCGCGGGACAAACCGCCGACCAAATGATTGAACGCGCGGCGCATCGGTTTCAAAATTATGGAGAAGTCCTCGTGGTCACGGACGACAACGCCGAGCGCGACACGGTGACGGGCATGGGCGCCGCCGTGGCAAGCTGCGTAAATTTTATCCGCATGATTGAAAATGCGCTGACGGAGTTGCAGGACGAATTGCGAAGCCGCAATCGCACGGAGCTGAATTGTTTTAATCGTTCACAAAAACACAAAAAACAATGAACAGACAAAGACATTCGAATCGGCTTGCCCGGCGCATGAGAATCATCGTTGCGCTGCTGGCTGGAATTGTTTGGGTTACAGCAACGCAAGCCCAAACACCGGCGCGCACCGTTGAAAGCCGCTACCTGCTTGTTTTCGACACGTCATCGGCGATGAAAAAGCGTCTGTCGGCAACGCAAGCAGCGGTGAACCGGCTCTCTTTTTCGATGATGAACGGGCAATTGCAGCCGGATGACAGCATTGGGGTCTGGACGTTTGACCGCAAATTGCGTGCGGGGCAATTTCCGTTGCAGCGCTGGTTGCCGGAAAACGCTGCAACCATCGCGTCCAACATCACCACGTTTGTCAAGCAGGAGCATTACTCGAAAAGCACCCGTTTCGATGCGATTATGCCGTTTCTCGACAGACTCGTGCGGGATTCCGACCGTCTGACCGTGCTGATTTTCTGCGATGGCAACGGGAAAATTCAAGGGACACCGTTCGACGACGCAATCAATGCAAGTTTCACGCAAAACCAGCGCGCGTTTGGGGAAATGAAACAGACGTTCATCATCGTCCTGCGAACGCAGTTTGGCCAATACATCGGTTACACGATGAATTCCTCGGCAACAGGAGTGAATTTTCCTGAATTTCCACCCTTACCTCAACCACCCGCGCCGCCACCAACGGTTAAAACCAACCCGTCGCCGCCACCGCCGCCACCAGTCGTCGAAGCTCCGCCGCTCGTCATTGTTGGCACAAACGTTGGCACCAACCTGCTTCCTCCGACCAAATCAAGACCGGTGCTGACAAATCCACCACTGACCAATCCGCCGCTAACGAATCCGCCGCCGACAACAACGGAATCAAACCCGCCTCCTCCCGCAAAATCATTAAATCCAACGAATGCTGCCCTGACAAATACCGCTCCGCTCAAAATCGCAGAAACACAAACGAACGCGCCGGCAACGCCTACGAAAAACCCCAAGTTGAGCGGCAACGGCGCGTTGACTATTGCCGTAATGTTCCTGGCCGCAGCGGGTGCATTGACAGTTTTCATGCTGCGCCGTTCACGCAATACCGGCCGTGGCAGCTTTATCACGCGTTCGATGAAGAAAGATTGAATTTTGTGCGTGACTTTTGGCCGCGTTTGTGAAACATTTTCCGCCGTGAAAGTGTGGAGACGGATTTGTACCACTGGCTCCGGAGTTGCGAGACGGCATTAGCCGCCTAAACAATAACACCCCCCAATAAAGACACACCCATGAGTAAAGCTGTAAGCACCCATGAAGTTGCGGTTATCAATACCACCGATGGCGAAATGGTTATCGAATTCTGGCCGGATATTGCGCCGAACACCGTCGCTAATTTCAAGAAACTCGCTCTTGAAAAATTTTACGACGGCACATGTTTCCATCGCATTATCAAAGGCTTCATGATTCAGGGTGGCGACCCGCTTACCAAAAAACCAGGCAGGGAATCTGAATGGGGCACAGGCGGGCCGGGCTACACCATCAAAGCCGAATTCAACAACCGTCCGCATGAATTCGGCGTCATCTCCATGGCGCGCGGTTCGGACCCGGATTCCGCCGGCAGCCAGTTTTTCATTTGCGATGCCCCCGCTGATAGTCCGAGCATGCAATATCTCAATGGCAAATACACCGCGTTTGGCAAGTTGATTAAAGGCGATGGCACGCTGAGACGGATTGCCGACACACCCATTACCCCCAACGCCTCCGGCGAAATGAGCAAACCGCAAAAACGCGTTGACATCATCAGCATTAAAATTGTCCCGCGCGACACGGTGAAGTGAGGTAGGGACGGCTCGCCGGGCCGTCCGTAAATTCTTTTCTGTTGGTCGCCTCGGCGAGGCGACCCTACCTTGACTTTTTGCATTCAACCCTCAACCCTCATCTCTCGACTATGCTCAAGCCTTGGAAAAAAGTTCGCTCAAAGCTGATTGGCGATTTCCGCATTTTCAAGTTGCGGTCGGACGTGAAAATTTCGCCGCGTACCGGCAAGGAACATGATTTCTTCGTTCTCGATAGCGCCAACTGGGTCAACGTCATTGCCGTCACGCCCGACCGGCAGCTCGTGATGATTGAGCAATATCGCCATGGCTCGGACACCGTCGAACTTGAAATCCCCGGCGGCATGATGGACGCGGGCGAGACCAACCCGGTGGCAACCGCCGTGCGCGAGTTGCGTGAGGAAACCGGCTACGAAGGCGAAAACGCGCGCTTGCTTGGTCGCGTTCACGCCAACCCTGCCATCTTGACCAACATCTGTTTCACCGTGCTGATTGATAATTGCCAGCTCAAACACGCCGTTGAATTTGACCACAGCGAGGATTTGGTGACGCAGCTTGTGCCGGTCGCGGAAGTGCCGAAACTCATCGCCGACGAAAAAATCAGCCACCCACTCGTCATCGTTGCGCTGTATTATTTCGATTTGTGGCAGCGGGGGTTAAAAACTGAATCGAAATAGTTCTGGACAAAATTAAATAGCAAAGTTCAGAATTTAATATCTTATGGACTTCATTTCTCAAACTGAGAATCAGTTTCATACATCACTTTGGGTTGTTGCTCTTGTAAACATCACAGTTGCTGTAATTCATATTGCATTCGCTTGCGGGGTTTATGCCGATACGCGGAAGTTGCAACAGAATGGAAAGCGCATTTATTTGGTTCATCCATTATTCTGGGTTTTAGCAACGATATTGGGAGGAGTTATTTCTGCGGGCATTTATTGGCTCGTTCACCATTTGAGATTGAGACAAGATGAAGTTGATACCTGATCTGCCACAGGCCAGAGGCCTGTGCTACCCCAAATCCACTGGATCAATATCCACCGTGAGTGTTACGTTTTCTGGTAATGCGAGCGCCGCGATAATTTTACGGTAGCACCCGCGTCTCGCGGGTTGAATTTGGCGTCCCGCCAAATTCCGTTGTGCGACGGAGGTTGCGGGCAATTGGGCAAGTGTAAAACGGTCATCCATCCCCACAACGGTTTCGGGCGTGACGCCCGAAACAACAGGCCGGAGGCCTGTGCTACCCCAAACTCACCGGATCAATGTCCACGGACAGCGTCACGTCACCCGGCAAGGCGAGTGTCTCGATGATTTTCGCCAGTGTCTGACTCAATTTGCTCATCGCGCGCGTCCGCAGCATGATTTGGTAACGATAAAAAGTTTCCGCGCGCAGTAACGGCGCAGGCGCCGGCCCGGCAATAATTAAGTCGCGGAAGTCCACAGTCTTCAGTCCACAGTCGGGTTTTGCGTTGCCCGAACCAACTGCGGACTGTGGGCTGCTCGGCCCGCCATAGCTTTTAAGCGAAGGCGACTGGACTGTGGACTCAAGGACTTTTCTCAAATGTTCGGCGCTGAATTTCACCTTGTCTTCGTTGCGGCTTTTGAGCGTGAGCAGCGCGACGCGGCTGACGGGCGGATATTTTAATTGTTCGCGGAATTCGATTTCCTGTTCGTAAAAGCCGGCGAAATCGTGACGGCGCGCGTATTGAATCGCCGGATGAAACGGCGCGAACGCCTGCACGAACACTTCGCCCTCGACGTCGCCGCGCCCGGCGCGACCAGCAACTTGCGTGAGGAGTTGGAAGGTGCGCTCGCCGGCGCGAAAATCCGGCTGATGCAGCGCGAGGTCGGCGTAAATGATGCCCACGAGCGTGACGTTCGGGAAATGCAGGCCCTTCGCTATCATCTGTGTGCCGACAAGAATGTCGGTCTTGCCCACACGAAAATCGCCGAGGACTTTCCGGTAATCGTCCTTGCGTTTCATGGTGTCGGAATCCATGCGTTTGACGCGCGCATGTGGAAAAAGTTTGGCGAGCGTTTCCTCGACCCTCTGCGTGCCTGTGCCGGCAAAACGAATTGCGGGGTTTTTGCATTTCTCGTTCGGGCACACCGATGGCACGCGCTCCACGTGGCCGCAAATGTGGCAGCAAAGTTTTTGTTCCTGCCGATGAAACGTGAGCGCGAGGCTGCAATTCGGACACTGCGCGACGTAGCCGCATTTGGTGCATTGGAGCGAGGTCGAATAACCGCGCCGGTTCAGAAACAAAATCGTCTGCTCGTGCTTTTCAAGCCGTTGTGTGATGGCTTCCTTGAGTTGCGGTGAAAAAATCGGGATGCCTTTTTCGCCGCGCGCGGCCTGGCGCATGTCCACGACACGGACATGCGGCATTTTTTGATTGTCCACGCGCTCGGGTAATTCGAGCAACGTGTATTTGCCCTTTTTGCAATTGTAATAGCTTTCGAGCGACGGTGTGGCCGAACCGAGCACGACGACGGCGTTTTCCATCTGGCCGCGCATGATGGCGACGTCGCGCGCGTGGTAACGCGGCGCTTCCTCCTGCTTGTAAGAGTGTTCGTGTTCCTCGTCCACGATGATGAGGCCGAGCGGTTCGACCGGCGCGAAGATCGCCGAACGCGCGCCGATGACGATGCGGGCGCGGCCCTGGCGGATTTTGTGCCATTCGTCGTGGCGCTCGCCGGCGGACAAATGGCTGTGGAGCACGGCGACAAGCGTCTGAAGTTTGCCGGAACTGAAGCGCGCTTTGAACCGCTCGACAGTCTGCGGCGTGAGGGAAATTTCCGGCACGAGCACAATCGCGCCATTGCCTTGTTCGAGCGCGTGGGCCAGGGCCTGGAGATAGACCTCGGTCTTGCCGGAACCGGTAACGCCATGAAGCAAGAAAACTTGGAATGACTTTGCGGCGTCCGATCCCGGTTGTGTAGCACCCGCGTCTCGCGGGTCATGTTCGGCGTCCCGCCGAACATTTTCGACGGTGTCTGATGCGCCGGGCGTCCAGATGTAAGGATAATCCTCCATCGGTCCGACAGCCCAATCGTTCGCGGGTTGTTCCAAATATAGTCCCAGATTTTGTGCAAATCCGCTTCGGATCGAATCAGGCGGTCAAACGATTCATCCGTCCAAACCGGCCCGGAGTGTTTCATCACTTTATTCACCTCATGAGCGGAATATGATTTAATGCTGTGCAAGATTTCCGGAAGCGAATAAACGCCTTTTCCCCCGGCTTCTTGAGTCGGCAACGGTTGAATCAGTAAATGAACATGGTCGGGCATGACACACGCGGCGCAGCATTTCACTTTTTTACCGTGCCAGTGATGGCAGGCATCCAGTGTGCGGGCACGTGCTTCGGGCGACAGAACGAGTTTGCCCTGTGTTCGCCAGGTGACGTGATAGGTGAAACCTGGAATTTCAAAATGTGGCAGGCTGCGTTTGCGGGCTGTGGTTTCTGAAATCGGACCGGGTTTGGTCGTCGGACGAGAGGCTGGCGTGACGCCCGCCTCCACCCGCGGGACGCGGGTGCTACCACAGCCATCCATCGCCTCCATGATCTTCTTCAATGCACTTTCCTGCGCCGGATTCAATGCCAGCGGCTGCGACGGCAGAATATGCTCACGGCCATACGGATCGCGTTCAGAAATTTGCGGGGCGATTTCGACGAGGCCGCGATCTTCAAGTTTGCGGACGGTGGCGGCGGTCGTTTCGGCGAGCTCGACCAATTCCTGCAACGGCAACTCGCGTCGTTCCTCGATGATGTTCCAAACTTCCTGCTGGCGTTTTGGCAATTTGGGAAATTCGCCACTGACCGGCAACGCGCGGACAAAAAGCCGTTCGCGCCAGCCGGATTTTTCCTTGCGCACGGCTTCCGGCAAAACGGATTTCAATGCGATTTCCGGCGCGCAGCAGTAATAATCCGCAATCCAACGCGCGAGTTTCAGAACTTTCGGCGTGACGAGCGTTTGCACACCGATGACTTTGAGAATCGGTTTGAGTTTTGCATGTGCGGATTCTTCGGCGAGCGCGGTCACACAGCCGAAAATTTTTCGCGGGCCGAATGGCACCTGCACGCGGCTGCCGACTTCAATTTGTCCGGCCAGTCCGGGCGGAATCAAATAATCGAATTCCTTGCGGAGCGCGATTTCAAGACTGACACGGGCAATCATGCGGAGTTGAGAGTTGAGGGTTGAGAGTTGAGTGTCAAGGATGCGCTGCTAAACCCAATTTCGGAACCACGAGTTACACGAGTCTCAAACTCCCGGCGCTTCCCGAAAAATCAGGGACTCGCAAAGTTCGTCCCTCCGAACAGTTCAATCGCGGGAAATCGAGCGCATTTCGGTTTCAAGCTGTTGCCGCAGCAATTCGCGCTCGGCGGCGGTCGCTTCGCGTGGCACGCGTATCACACGTCCGGCGCTGACTTCGCAGAGTGAAAACGGCAGCGGCACTTGAAAGCGGTCCCAGCTTTTCAGCTGGATTTTCCACTGTAGATGATACGACGCCGGGACGATCGGCAGGCCGGTGACTTGCGCCAATGACATCGCTCCATCCTGCACGACATAACGCGGCCCACGCGGCCCATCGGGCGTAATGGCGAGGTCGTAGCCACGTTCCGCCCAAGTGGTCAGTTCTAGCAAAGCCTGCGGGCCGCGCCGACTGCTCGAACCGCGCACGGGCTGGACGCCGAAGCGCTCGAAAACCGACGCAAGAAATGCGCCGTCACGGCTCGCGCTGACGAGCCCCGCGAGACCGGCAGCCTGGTGATGTTTGCAGCCGAACGCAAAATACAATTTCATCGAAAGCGCCAGACGATTGTGCCAAATGCAATAAATCACCTGGCCAATGTCCTTGCGCATCATGAAATCATGCGGATCGCAGATGCGGTAACGCAGCGTCGCCGAGATTAATTGCAAAGTCGCCCAGAGAATCCACGCCGCCAGACGCTGATGCCATTTCGGTGAATGCGGTACAATCACGCCCGTCTTCGCTGTGCTACGACGCGGCAAGCCGGATTGTGAGCCAGCGTTCTGCATCACGCTCCCTTTTTCAAACACGCGCGCACCAAGTCTTCGACCGTCGCCTTTACACCAAGCATGGTCTGCGCGGCGCGAACGGCGTCGTGCGCGTCAATTTGTTTGAAACCGAGCGCCATGAGCGCCAGCACGGCGTCGTTGATTTTCTGGTCGTCCGGCGACAACGCGCGTTGTGCGCTCGCGGCTTCCCACGCGCCCGCCGCGCCGATTTTGTCGCGCAATTCGACGATAATGCGCTCGGCGGTTTTCTTGCCGACACCGGAAATTTGCGAAAGCGCTTTCACGTCGCCGCCGGCCACCGCGCCGCGAAACACCGTCACGCTGATGCCGCTCAAAATGTTCAGCGCGATTTTCGGGCCGATGCCGGAAACGGTGTCGACGAGCAGGCGGAACAAATCACGTTCCGCCGCCGTCATGAAACCGTAAAGCGTGTGCGCGTCCTCGCGGATGACAAGTTGCGTGAGCAATTTAACCGTGCCGCCCGGCTGCGGCAGCTTGTCGAACGACGACAGCGGGATGAGAACTTTGTAGCCGACGCCATTCACGTCCACGATGACTTGCGTGGGCAGCGCTTCAACCAGTTTGCCTTGGAGAAAAGTAATCATTTGTGGCCTAAATTTTTTTTAGCGGTGTCAAATTATAGCGCGAATTTTCCTGCGCGTGCGCGAGCGCCAGCGCCAGCGCGTCCGCCGCGTCCGGCGCGGGCGGTTTCGGCAAGTTCAACAGGCGCTGAACCATTTTTGCGACGGCGAACTTTTGCGCCGCGCCGTAGCCAACGACGGCCTGTTTCACCTTGCGCGAAGCGATTTCAAAAATTTCGAGGCCAGCTTCGGCAATGACCGCAAGCGCCGCGCCGCGCGCTTCGCCCATAACGATGGCGGTCTGCAGATTTTGCGCGTAAAAAAGCCCTTCGACAACGCAGACAGTCGGCTGGTATTCGCGCAAAACGTTGCGGATGGTCTGTGAAATTTTGACGAGGCAGCGGGAATGTTCCCAACCGGGCGGGCATGCAATCGTGCCGTGCGCCAGCGCGAGCGGATGCGGTTTGCCGAGGCGAATGACGCCGTAGCCGGTGCCGCGCAATGACGGATCAATGCCGAGAATCACGCAATGAGTATTTGCCGTGGGGCGCAGGCTTGACTCGAACACAGGCGCCACGGTGCGCGGCGATGCGCCGCCGATGCGTTCCTTTATTTGTTCAAATTGCCGCCGCGTGATGCCCATGGGCGCATTTTGCCAGCGCCGGAGAAGTTGCAAAAGCAAAAACGCCGGGCACAACTTGCGCGCCACGGCGTTTGACGCATCAGGCAAAGGGAAGGTCAGTGCCTCGGACCGTTGCCGGGACCGGTTTGATCTTGATCCTGCCTGTCGGATTTCTGCGACGATGGCGCGGATGACGACTTGTTGTCAGGCTGGCTGCGTTGCGGGCGTTCGACGGGCGCAGCAGCTGGCGCGTTGTAGTGGCTGGCCTCAGGTGCATTGTGTTGCCCCTGACCGGGAGTTGGTGTGACCACAGGCGCCTCGAAATTATGCGTATTACCGCGCAGCGTTGCCGATTGTGGCGATTGCTGCTGTCTCTTCGGAGAGAAAATCCGCTTTTCGTCATTCGGCGTCGAATAATTGGCCGGCGCCGATGGCCGTTGAGTTTGGTTTGGAACGGAAGACTCGTTGCGGTTTTGCGGACTGTATGTGGTGCCATTGGGAGCCTGCGGTTGTCCAACTGGTCGTGTTGGAGGCGCAGACTGATTGTTGTTCGGCTGCGGGGAATGATTTTGTACCGGAGACCCGAATTGCGACGGATGGTTGTTCTTGTTTCCGCCGGGGGCCGGATTGTCCACAAAGTGCGGGCGATTCACGACAAGCGTGAGACCATCGTGACTGAGTTGATCGCCGCGCGGACCGCGTCCGGACGACGAGGTTGTGTCCCGGACTGAGATGGGATGAATGGGCGTCCTGGTGACGGCGGTGATATGTTCCGGCGCAATTCCGCCGTTGACGAAGTTATGATCGCGAACGTTGAAGTTGTTGATCACCGTGGTGTGATTGTAAATCTGCGTTACCTGGGTCGGCGCCATCCTATGACGGCGTGGATGCGGGTCGCAAAAATACCGTGTCGGCACAAACGTGAAACAATTCACGTTCAAACCAAAGTCGAATCCAATACTGACGTTGCGGCCCTGGTAAAAGAAACCGACGCCTTCCCGATACACCGCAAATGGCGGCAGCGGCGCCCAGCCGCAGTAATCGTCAGAATACCGCCATGTCACCCACGACGGGCCCCAAACGGTGTCCGGCACCCAGCACCAGCCCCAGCGCGAATGATTAAACCAGCGGCCATAGTGAAACGTCGCCCAGCCCCAGGAATAATCCGAAATCCAATACCAGCCGCAGTCGGTATAAACCCAGTGTCCATGATCGCAATACGGCTGCCAGCCGGAGTTGTAGACCGCCACGCTCGGCCGCCAGCACCGGCCATAACCATCCACGTCCACCCAACCGCCATAAGGCGCAAGCGTGTCATAAAAATAATTCACCGTGACCTCCGCCGGTTGCGGCGGCGCGGTTTCCGGTTGATCGGTTGTGGCGGGTGCGGGAGCAGGTTGAGCCGGTGGTTGATACGCCGACACGCCCATTTGCTGCTGCAACTGCTGGTCGCGCTGTATCATCGTGGTGACGATTTCGTTCGGCAGGCCGATGTCCTTCAAATAAATGATTTTGTCCGAGTCGAGATTGAACATGCTGCTGGAATTGCTGATGTAGGTCAGAATCACACTTTGCTCCACACCGGCTTGTACGAGCCGGATGACTTGAGCGAGCGGGCTGCTGGGCGGAATGTTCGGTGGCAACGCGCTGGGCATCGTTGAATTGTCGGGCGCGGTGGAGATGAGATCCGTGCTCGGCGACGGCGGGGCGGATTGTTCCTGCGCGTTGGAATTTCGCAGTGATTGGTTACCCATCAAACATAGAATCGCAATCGCCGTCCCAAGAATGTGAATGTGCTTTTGAAAGAATTCGGTTTTCATAAAAAAGGCTATTGTCAGTATAGACGCATTTTAGACGCATTGGTGACAAAATTATTCATTCCCATGATGTTGCGGCGCAACAAGTTAAATGGTACCCCCGCCCGGAATTGAACTGGGATCCGCGGTTTAGGAAACCGCTGCTCTATCCATTTGAGCTACGGGAGCATACGCCAAAGACAGGGTGGCTGTGAGACTTGGATATCCTGATAAAATGTCTCAAAGAACCTGTCGCCAAGTTCCGGCCGATTTTCCAGTCGCTCTATCGGCGATTCATTCTGCCCATGTCAATATGCCTGGCAAGGCAATTTGAAAACCGCCAAGATCAAGCATTCAGCTGCAACGCCTTGCGTTCGCATGCCGCATATTTTTCGACAAGTTTGTCATAAACGCGCGCGGCGTCCGGATTTGGGCGGATTTCACTGCCAGGAACCGGCTCGGTGAAACCGGCAACAATTTCCTCCCACTTCGGTTTTTCTCCGCTGTGAACCAGCCAGCCGTGGGCGGCGCGCAAAGCGGCTCCCAGCGCGGCACTCTTGGAAACTTCAATCCGCAAGACGTGACAATTCATCACGTCGGCCATGACACGTAACAGCGCCAAATCGTTCGACGCGCCGCCGGTGGCATAAATACAGTCGGGCGCAACCTTCATCCATTGCGAATGCAGCCGCATGGACATCATTTGCGCTTCGATGATGGCACGGCAATTCGCAGCGGCGTCTTTTTCGTCGAGGTCGAAGCGGTGAATGCCGGGCTTGTTGACGCGCGGGACAATTTCCGCCTCAAACCATGGCAACAAAATGCCGCCATTGTTGCCCGGCGGTTTGGTGGCCATCAACTCACCGAACTTTTTCCAATCTTCAATGCCATAAAGGCTGCGGACTTTTTCGCGGGCGAGCGAGCCATTTTTAAAACAGATCAATGTCATGTAACCGCCTGCCGGCGAACCAAACACGTGACCTTCGCCATGCTCGTCGGTGCGGCATTTTTTCATCGAGCCAAAGTAAGTGTCACTCGTGCCAAGGCTGATGGCTACCATGCCTTCGCGAATCAGGCCAAGGCCGACGACGCTGCACGGATTGTCACCCGACCAGACAAGAGTTTGCGCGTTGGGATTCAGGCCGAATTTTTTTACGAAGTAAGGGCTGACTGCCCCGATGACTTTCCACGATTCGGCGAGCGGCGGCAGTTTCTCCTTCAAATCGGGCGCGGTGGCTTTCAGTGCGTCCGCATGCCAGGTTTTTCTCTGAATGTCCATCAGGTTCATGCCCGCGCCGTCACCGTGATCTATCGGCGCGATTTTGCCCACCAACAACGAGGCCATAAACGAACTGACCAGCGCGATGCCCGTCGTCTGCGCGTAGGCTCCCGGTTCCGTTTTGTAAAACCTGCGGATTTGCGGGCCGGTAAACCGTTCGAAAGCGTCTGAACCGGTCTTTTGTGCCGTGGCTTTGACACCGCCAAGTTTTTCCCGGATCTCCGCGCATTCCGCGGCGGTCGAGGAATCCATCCAAATCGGGGAAGTCGGACGCGAAAAGACGCCGCGCAGGTTTTCGACCAAAGTTTTTTGCGGGTTCAGATTTGCCAACGCGGCGGCGGCGTGGTTGTTTAAATAGACTGATCCATGTTGCTGTCCGCTGCCGCTGACGGCCAACATTTCGCCCAGTGCCACACCGTCCTTCTTCATTTCGGCGAAAATCAAGTCGAGCGCCTCGGCCCACATCAACGGCGAACTGTGTTTAACAAGCGGGTTGGGATTGGGCAGCACACCATTTTGAGTTTTATAATGCGGCAGCGCGCGGTCGAAGTTCAGCGATTTGTCATACACCACCTTGCGCTGGTCGTAATCAATGACTACCGCGCTCAAACTTTGCGTGCTTGAATCCAATCCTAGAAATAATTTTGCCATAAAGGTTCAGTAAAACTGCAATCAGCGCGGCTGTCAAGAACGGGATTTTGCGGTCCGTGGCAATTTTCATCGCTTTGACTCCAACAAATCTCCGTGCCAACACTGGTGTTTCAGTCGCATCTAAAGGTATAAACTCCGGGAAACAAGACCCGCATTACTGCAAAAATTTTGTTTTTTTCGCTGTTAGAAGTTGACCGTGTACGTGCAATCCGTTAGTTTTCCCCGATATGACAAACGCTTTTAATAACATTTCAAAGATCCGATACGAAGGATCTAAATCCAAAAACCCACTGGCTTTCAAGCATTACAATCCCGACGAGTCCATTGACGGCAAGACGATGAAGGAACATTTGCGTTTCTCCGTCGTTTATTGGCACACGTTTCGCAACGCGCTCTCCGATCCGTTCGGCGTCGGCACGGCCATCCGCCCGTGGGATGACGGCAGCAATTCAGTCGAAAACGCGCAAAACCGCGCGCGAGTCGCCTTTGAATTCATCGAAAAGCTGGGCGCGCCATTCTACGCCTTTCACGATCGCGACATCGCGCCCGAGGGAAAAATGCTCGCCGAAACAAACAAAAATCTCGATGCCGTCGTAAAGGTCTTGAAGGAAGAACAGCAGCGCACCGGCATCAAACTGCTCTGGGGCACTGCCAACTTGTTTTCCAATCCGCGTTTCGTCCACGGCGCATCCACCAGTTGCAATGCCGATGTATTTGCCTTTGCCGGCGCACAGGTGAAGAAGGCGCTGGAAATCACACAGGAACTCGGCGGCGCCGGCTACGTTTTCTGGGGTGGACGCGAAGGTTACTCGACGTTACTGAATACGGACATGAAGCGGGAGCTGGATCACCTCGCCAAATTCCTGCACATGGCCGTGGATTACAAAAAGAAAATCGGCTTCAAGGGCCAGTTCTACATCGAGCCAAAGCCCAAAGAGCCGACCAAGCATCAATACGATTCCGACGCCGCCGCGTGTCTGAATTTCCTGCGCGAGTACAATCTGCTCGGCGATCTCAAGTTGAACATAGAGACCAACCACGCCACACTCGCCGGCCACTCCATGCACCACGAACTCGAGGTCGTCGGAGCGGCGGGCGCGCTCGGCTCGATTGACGCCAACACCGGCGACGAACTAATCGGCTGGGACACCGATCAATTTCCCACCAGTCTTTATCTGACCACACAGGTCATGCTCACGGTTCTAAAGTACGGCGGTTTCTCCACCGGCGGCCTGAATTTCGACGCCAAGGTGCGCCGCGAGAGTTTCGAGCCGGTAGATTTGTTCCATGCGCATATCGGGGGCATGGACGCCTTCGCGCGCGGCCTGAAAATCGCCGCCGCCATTCGCAAGGACGGTCGTCTGGCCGAATTTGTGAAGGAGCGTTACGGCTCGTGGAATTCCGGCATCGGCGCAAAAATCGAGTCCGGCAAAATGAACCTTGCCGAACTTGAAGCTTACATGCTTCAGAAGGGTGAAGTGACGCCCAATGTGAGCGGCCGGCAGGAATTCCTGGAAAATCTCATCAACGAATTCATTTAAAGCAGCTTCGGCTGAAAGGGTTGAGGACGCCTCGCGCAGGCCGGCCATACCGGCATGAGCGAGGCGGTTTTATTTGGCGGTCACACTCACCGGCAGGCGCAACCGGATATCGTCCGAGGCGGCGCCCAACATCAGTTCATACCCGCCAGATTCCACTGTGTATTGCTTTTTAAGCGTGTCCCAATAGCGAAAACGTTCCACCGGAATTTCCATGGCGACCTGGGCTGTTTTCCCTTTTGGAATATGAACCCGGGCAAAAGAACAAAGCGCGAGCTTCGCCTGAGGCAATGCGGATTTTATGTGTCGGAAATAAACCTGCGCCACTTCATCGCCGTCGCGTGAACCGGTGTTCGCGATCTGGAATGTGAGTTTTAAAGTGCTGTCCACGGTGACGTTTGTTGCAGCCAGCGCGGCGTTGCTGTAATCGAATCTCGTGTAACTGAAGCCGCGTCCGAAGGCGAACTGCGGTTGACCGTTGAAGTAACGGTAAGTGCGGTTGCTCATTGAATAATCTTCAAACGGCGGCAGATCGTCCGTGGAACGATAGAACGTGACTGGCAGCCGCCCGGCTGGATTCGCATCGCCGAACAGGACTTCCGCCACAGCGCGCCCGCCTTGTTCGCCCGGATACCACGCCTGCAAAATCGCGGGCAGGTGTTCCGCCGCCCAAGGCATGGTGACGGCGCTGCCGCTGCAATTGACAAAAGCGACCGGCTTTCCGGTCGCTTGCAAGGCTTTCAATAAGTCGGTTTGCACGGATGACAGTTCGATGCGCGTGCGGTCGCCGCCATTGAAACCGTCGTAATCCACGGTCATTTCCTCGCCTTCCAGCTGCGCGCTAATGCCGCCAACGTAAATAACCACATCCGCCGAACGCGCGGCATTGACGGCATTGGTGAACGCTTCGGCATAGGGCGCATAGGAATCGTCCTTGTGAACCGCCAGCGGGCAGCCCGATTCGTAAATCACCTGAATGTTTGTGCCGGCGACGTTCCGGATTCCGTCGAGGATGGTCACCGGTTCTGAAGGCGTCCCTTGGTAGTTGCCCAGCAGCATGGGAACGGAGTCGGCATTCGCGCCAATGACGGCAATTCGCCTGATCTTCGCGCGGTCCAATGGCAACAGTCCGTCGTTTTTCAAAAGAACGATGGACTCGCGAGCCACTTGAAGCGCCAGCACTGCATGTTCCAGGCTGTTGTTTTGTGTTATCGGAATTCGGGCGTAAGGATCCATGGCCGGCGGATCAAATAATCCCAGGCGGAACCGCGCCTCGATCACGCGGCCAAGCGCGGTGTCGATTTCCTTTTCCGAGATCAATCCCTTTTTGACAGCGCGCACCAGCAAGTCGTAATCAGTGCCACAGCAAAGATCGTCACCGGATTTAATTGCGAGCGCCGAGGCTTCCTCTGGGGTGTCGGTGAACTTGTGGTCGCTGTATATGTTGTCAATCGCGCCGCAATCCGAAACCACATGGCCGTTGAAACCCCATTGTTTGCGCAAAATGTCCGTGAGCAAAAGCGGATTCGCGCAGGCGGGTCTGCCATAAACGGAATTGTAAGCGCCCATCACCGCACCGACGCGGCCTTCGCGCACGGCGGCCTCGAATTGCGGCAGATACGTTTCGTAAAAATCCCGTTCCGGCGGTTCGGCGTCGAAACGATGGCGTTCGGGTTCCGGGCCGCTGTGAACGGCATAATGTTTGGCGCAGGCCATCGCCTTGACGTATTTCAGGTTGTCACCCTGCAAACCGCGAATAAATGCCACTCCTAATTGCGCGGTGAGAAACGGGTCTTCACCGTAAGTTTCCTGGCCGCGACCCCAGCGTGGATCCCGGAAGATATTGATATTGGGCGTCCAAAATGTAAGGCCGTAATATTGCGCGCAATCTCCGCCATGGGTTCGGACATATTCATTGTGTTTGGCCCGTGCTTCCGTGGCGATGACATCTGCTTCCTGATGAATCAAAGGCACATCCCAAGTTGCTGCCATGCCGATGGCTTGCGGAAAAACGGTGGCCACGCCGGCGCGCGCGACGCCATGAAGACATTCATTCCAATAATTGTAAGCGGGAACGCCAAGCCGCGGAATCGCCGGAGCGGCGTTGCGCATCTGCTGCACTTTTTCCGCAAGCGACATCCGGCGCACAAGGTCGTGGACGCGGGCGTTCAGCGGTTGCCAGGTGTCCTTCCAGATTTCCGGTCCCTCAACGACTGGCTGCTTCAGCGCGGTCGTGTCTTCCACGTTGATCATGTCCGCAGTGCGCACATAAATGAGGGATTGGCCCGAATTATCCTTAAGTTCAAACGAGTTCAACTTTGCCACGTCAACGCGACCGGCGAACTTGAGCGTGAGCGGTCCGCTCAACGCCTCATCCGCGTGGTCAACTTGGTTGGTGAGCAGGAGAACTTTCCCCGCGCCACCGGCGGCGGCAAAAATATCGAGATTGCTCGCGAGCATTTGCCTGCCGCAAGTAATGTCGAACACGCGTTGTCCGGTATTGGTGAAATCAACCTCCGCAAAACCGAGTAGAACGGTGTATTGGCCTGCCGGAAGACCGGACACGGACAACGTAAAATTCGTCCCGTAAATCTCCTCACGAAACGCCTCTTCACCCCGCCACGTCGCTCCTTCAATTGTGGTCACTCCCCGCGCCCGTCGGTGATTGAACTCGCCGCCGATACGAACATTTTTGTCGCAGGCGACACAAACTTCCTCGTCACCAAACGCGACGCAGGGTGAAAGCCAGATGGTGAGAATCGCCAACGCCCAAAGAATCAGCCGGTGCATGGTTTCAAAGTTACCCAAGGCAGACGGTGCACAACAAATTTTATTTTGCCGCGACCTGAATGACCGCGGTAAACGCCGGCTTGGGCTTGCCGTAGCGGTTGAACAAAAGCGGATGATTTACACGTCCTCGCGTGTTCAGCCACGAACCCCTGTCGGTCACACCCCAAAAAGTCACGCGTTCAATGACATCGCGGTGTTTGAGATACACCCCAAAAAAACCGGCGTAACGTTTTGCCAGCGCCCGCTGAACACCGTCCGGCAGCCCGTTGCTGTAAGTGTCCGCCCCGGCAACCCGCTTGGCATTGACCTTGATGTCCGCCGTCTTGTTTCCCTGAGTCGCGGGCACGACGTCAACGTCCAGTTCGGTGATCGCCACTTTCACGCCGAGCCTGGCGAAATCAACAATAGTAGCCTCCTCCTGTGCGAAGGTCGGCCACTTCATTTTGAGGTGCCCTTGCAGGCCGACGGCAGTGATGGGAACACCCCGGGCCTTGAGCTTTTTGATCAACTTAATCGCACCTTTGCGCTTCATTTTTTTCTCCAATGTGAAATCGTTGTAATACAATTCCGCTTCAGGGTCTGCTTCGTGTGCGAATTCAAACGCCTTTGCAATGTAATCCTCACCCATGATTTCCATCCACCGCGACTGGCGTAGTGTGCCATCTCTGGTCAAAGCTTCGTTTACTACATCCCAGCTCTTGATCCGGCCCTTGTAACGACGGACAACGGTAAAAATGTGCTCACGCATTCGTTTCAGCAACGTGCGGCGGCCAACGGGATTTCCCTTTTTGTCCTGAAAAACCCATTTCGGGGTCTGGTTGTGCCAGATCAGCGTGTGGCCGACGACAAACATGCCGTTTCTTTCGCCGAATTTGACGTAGCGGTCCGCCGCCGTGAAATCAAACACGCCCGGCTTTGGATGCACCGAATCCCATTTCAAAGCATTTTCGGGGCTGATTGAATTGAATTGCGCCTTGATGAGTGCAACGGCGGTAATGTTCTGGCCGGTGAACTCGGCTTCATTGAGTGCCGCGCCAATGAGGAAATCGTTTTTGAAGGCGTCCTTCAAGGTGGTTTGGGCGTGAACGTTGGTTAACGCCGTTGGAACACCGGTCGAGGCCGGGGACATCGATATAGGATTTTTCCTCATGAGACTTCAGCTATGGGGTTTGAGCGGCAAATTTTCTCCGGCGTTCAGCCAGTTCATCGGCCATCTGGATGGTCATGCGTTTGTTGATCTTGTAGCAGAGCAACAGCACAGTACAGACGGCAAAGAGTATGCCGACAACGATACCACTGCATATGCGGAAACCCCTGATAACTTCGGGCTCATCGGGTTGTTTGGAGTCGTAGCCGAAAAAGAGGACCATGGTCCAGAGGAATGTGGAATTACCCAAGGCCAGGCCCGCTTTCAGGGCAAAACCAATCGTCGCGAAAACGATGCCAGTGAAGCGGCGACCGGTCTTCCATTCGGAATAGTCCGCCACGTCAGCAAATATGGCCCAAACCAACGGAATAGTGGGAGCGTAGAAGATCGACCCGATGATGGTCAGAGCAACCATGCCACCAACATCTGTGGGTTTGAGCAGATAGAACGCCAAGGCACTGAGTATCGAGAGCCCAAAACCGGCGACGGCGATGGCCTTCTTTCCGAATTTCTTTGCAAGAGGCGGCGATAGGAGAATGACTATCATAGTGACGCCGGTTCCGATCATGTTAATGATGCTCTGGGCGACGTCGGCAACGTTGGAGTTTGCCAGGCTATCCCTGGTGCCATGGACGATATAGCCCATCCATTCGAGGAGACCGCCGGTGGCGGGGACACCGGCCACGAGCGCCGGCGCAGTGAGCCCCAGCTTTTGCACCCAGTCAAAAAGCGCGGCCTTGTCGGCGTAGTGGTGGTAGTAGTTGTAGAGGGCATTCCCGCGGAAAGCGAGAATACAGAAATGAATCATGGTCATGGCAAACATGACCTTCCAGGGACCGTTCTTGATCAGATCGGCCAAGTCCCGCAGAGGCGGGGATTTTTCCTTGGTCATGGGCTGAATGCGCTCTTTGGTGGAGGCAAAAGTGATGAGGAATAGAGCGAGGCAGAGGACGGCCCAGAGGGTCATGGTCATTTGCCAGCCGTATTGACGATCGTGGCCGATGGCGAATTTGGCGACCAAAGGCAGTGTGAACCCGCCCACGATGAACTGGGCGGCGTTTACCGAGATGAATCGAAATGAATTGAGTTTGGCGCGTTCGTTGACATCGCCGGTCATCACCCCGCCGAGCGCCGAGTAAGGCATATTGTTGGCGGAATAGATCGTCATCATCAGGATATTGGTGATGGCGGCGTAGGCAATCATGGCACCCATGCTCCAGCCCTTGGGTGTCGTGTAGGCCAGCACCATGACGACACACCACGGCACTGCGGTAAACAGAATCCATGGACGGAATTTACCCCAGCGACTAACGGTGCGATCGGCCAGGACACCCATGATCGGGTCGAAGAACGCGTCCCATAATCGTGCCACCAGGAGAATGGTCGCCGCGGTGCCCGCAGTAATACCGAATACATCCGTGTAGAAGTTTCCCTGGAAAAGAATCATCGTCATGAAGACGAAGTTCGCAGCGGAGTCGCCGGCGCTGTAGCCTGCTTTTTCGAAGAACGAAAGCTTCTGTTGGAAATGTTGTTCTGCCATAATTTTCTGGGTTAAGCTATTTCGTCACCGTCAAAGTCACCTTCTACAAATCCCAGTCGCGCGAGGAGTTGCCGGCCATGATTTTAAATCCGCCCTGTTCCACCATATATTTCATGCAAAGGTTGTAGGGTGCGAATGACTCCGGTCTGGTGTCAAGCGAAACCGGTTTTCCCGGCCGGGGTTATGAGTGGTATTCACTGTATCCTTTAATTCCCCTGGCGGGATTTCATAAACAACGCGGTTATAAAAGAATTCAATGTCCGGGAGTCTATTGTTGCAACCCCCGTTCGCTTTTGAAATTCTTTGACGAACAGCATCACCAATTGTGTCAATACTGCGCCCGGCCTTGGATAACCGCCTACGATATAATGGGGACCTGCTTTTGATTCTCCCTCTTCTTTTTCGAATGTCGGCCTGACGCTTTCCGGGGTTATCAAGGAATTGCCATATTGGAATATGACCCTGTCCATTACTTTATAGACTTCCTTGCTTTCCTTGATCAGGCTGTAATAATCAAGAAGCTGGGCAAGAACATAATTCGACGCCAGCCAAACATCCTTCCCCTGGTCTGATTCCACCTGTCCGCCGGTCTGTGTCCGGGCAGTGGCCCAGCCCATGGGAGTCCGGTTGTTTTTATAAATTGTCCTGAGGGTTTGTCTCGCCCGCTCGGCGGGGATAAACGGTTCTTCCCCCATCGCTATCAAATACCACAGACCGTCAAGCTGATTGGTCCAGACATCAGCATTTGTTTCTCCCGTGGTGGGGTCATAACAAGTGGCAAAATATTGCATTCTGCCGCGACTGGTTTTCTTGTCTATCCACAGGTTTTCATAAACGGCAGCGCCTTTTTCAAAAATCTCTTCGTATTCTTTTTTGGCCGTCTTGTCTTTCATCATATCGGCCATTTTACTCATCGCCTTGCAGGCAGCCAGGAAACCGTTGGTGCTGTAGGAATCTATGCCGAACAGGTTGATGTTATCGAAGGTGTTCTTGACCTCATCGGGATTGCCCTCCGGGATGCCGTCTTTGTCCAGGTCAAGCCTCTCCAGATACTCAAAGCCAAATTTGAGCGTCTTCCAATTCTTCTTCAAGAAATTCGTATCACCCGTGTATTTGACGTTGCGCAGCACCCGTAACGCCAGCTTGGGGAAAAGGTCTATCCAATAGTTGGTGTTGTACCAGGCGTATTCACTTATATTACGCAGGGGCGTGCCGAACGTCATGGCGCCCAAATCATGCGAAACGCTGCCCTTGATTTTCGTAGGAGCTTTTATATGGGTCAGCGACTCACCTTCATATTCTTCCGGATGTTCCTCGAAATGCTGTCTGGCTTCGGTAAAAGACGCGTGGGAATGGTAATATCTTTCTGTGAGATTTTCTTCCAGAATCGAATCGATGGAACGCTGGCAAAGCTCCTGTTCGACATTTGGAAACAGCATCAACATTATCATTGAATACCAGTCAACGTCCGAGGAGTTGTTATAGGGATAATCAAAACATTCCACGAACCTGGCCACGTCATTGCCGTTTTTGTCTTCAATCCAGGCCGAGGCGTTTGATAATGGACAATTAAATTCGTTGAACAGCAACTTCGCCAATCGCAATGCACCGGCCTTGTCGTTTTTGTAGGAAGGATTTTGCTGTATGTGCCCGAATATCTTGTTTTGGATGGCCGTTGTCCGGCTCTGCCAGCTGGAATAGTTATCAAGAGCGATTTTCGCCATTTCCCTGGCTCTGGTTTCCTTGTTCTTGAAACTCCTGGTATATTTGCGTTCAAACACCGACCCATCGGCGTACCACTGTCGGGGAAAATCCAAAACGATGGCAACCGGAATTTTTATTGTCGCCTTCGGTTTTAATGTGAAAGCAACACTGACGGCCGCTCCATAGTCGTTGTTAACTTTAGCACCGAACTTTTCGTAAAAGCCGCCATCAGCCTTCAGCAACAAGTCCTGCTTTAAACTGTTCAACCTGAAATAGGGTTGTGTGTCTATTGCCAGGTCTTCCATATCCGGCACGGCTATGACCATTCTTTCCGGACTTTCCTTGCTCCCCATCACCACTCCCCTCATGCCGGCGAACCTGAAATCTTCATGGACGTGGCCTTTCAATGGTGTTGAGCATATAAAGGCGCTGTCCTGATCAATCGGCCGGTATTTCTTTTCCTGAAGGTTTGCAAGAGTCGGCCTGGGAATCACCAGGGTGATCTGCTGAACCTGACTCGAAGTATTGGTGATTTCATACTCCTCCACGCCAATGGGCATCTGGGCCTGAACGTTTCCGGACAGGAACGGAGAAACCATCCTTCTCGTCACTTTTACCTTGGCCAGTTTGTAGACCATTTCCGCCAAAGGCGTGGCAAGAGAAATTGAAACCTGCCCCATGGATACCGGAGGATGATAATAATTCTCCGACACTGGCAAATCATCTGGACTCTCCGTCATCTCGGGCTTTTTGGTGGTGAGCATGACGGTTTTCCCATTGATGTCGATAAACGGTGCGGAAGCCAGTTGAATCGCCTTTTGATTTAAAAAAACCAATCTGCCGGCGTCGTTAAGCCGGTTGTACAAGCCCTCGGGGGAAATGCCCACCGAACAGGTTGGCGCACCCTGAAGAAAAATGGTCTGGGGAAACTGCATGGTCTTCGACATTCCCTGAAAATGGACCGCCATTTTGTTCTTAACATAAATCGTGGGAATTTGCGCGCCTGAGATTGTGAAAAGGTCGCCTGGTTTCAAGTCATGGGGTTTTGGCATTTGACATCTCCTCTGCTAACGTTTCGCCTTCCTGGCCGGTACGACCAAGAAGGCGGAAGTGACGTGAATTAAAATGGTTCTTGGTTGTTCGAATTGTCCGGTCGTGATTATGACCTTCCAAAAACAGGCTTCTTCTTTTTTGCCTGCGGCTTTATCATCGGCATGACTCCCCGTTGAACTCCCAGGGTAATTGGCAGCTTGGTCGTCGGTGAAGTCCTCACCTTTCCAAAAAGCAGATCAGCCGAAATCCTGATGGAATCCGGCGAGCCGCTGAAGTTGCAGACGACCACATCCGCCTCCTTGGTGGTGCCTTCCACGTAGGGATAATTTGTCACCACCACGACCGTATGCCCGGCTCTCTTGAGTTTCCTGACAATTTCGCTGTTGTTCCCACCTTTTACAATTCGCGCGTAATAGTTGGTTATCACAACAAGATCCGCCTGCTTGGCCAGCTCGAGGACTTCGGCAACGTCTTCCTTGGTCGGGGCGAACTCGGTGTCATCCAGAATCAAGTTCGTCGAATGTTTCGTCATTTGTTCGCAGAAAACATGGGGATGGCTATACATGTCCTTTCCCAGGAACTCGTAAGGAATGGTCTGCTCAACCACCAATATCTTCTGTGATTTCTTCAGCGGCAGAAGCTTCTTGTTGTCGCGCATTACCAAAAGCGCCTTGCGCGCAACTTCCCATGAAAAATCAATGACTTTCTTGCTTCTCACAATCGCGCGGGTCTTCTCTGCACTCATCTTCCCGGCTGTTTCAAACAAGCCCTGGTCATACTTCATGCGGAGCAGATGCGTGACGGCTTCGTTGAAACGTTCCTCGGGAATTTCGCCGGATTCAACACCCTGCTTGATTCCGAAGAAGCACTGCACCCGCGACTCGTCGTCAGCCTTCAGGAGGATGGTGTCGCATCCGGCCTTGATGGCCATCGCACAGGCTTTCGGGAGAGGCCATATCTTGAGGATGGCCGCCATTCCGATGGCGTCGGAAACAATGACGCCGTCAAAACCCAGTTCTTTCCTCAATAGTCCGGTGAGAATCTTTTTCGACAGGGTCGCCGGGAATTTGTCATCATACGCCGGATAAATAGAATGCCCTGTCATGATGGCCTTGGTGCCCGCCGCGATCGCGGCCTTGAAGGGAACCAGCTCAACGGCATGCATTCTCTCTTTGCTGGCTCGGATCACATCCAGCACGTCATGGGCATCCGTGGCCGAGTCACCACGGCCTGGAAAATGTTTCGCAGACGTGGCAATGCCTCCGTCCTGCAAACCTTTCACGATGGCGGTCACGTGTTTCGCGCAAATCTGAGGATCGTCGCTGAAGGACCGGACGCCGATTTCCGGGTTCTTGGGGTTGATGTTGACGTCGCAGACCGGCGAATACATTTGGGTGACACCCATGGCCCACAACTGCCTGGCAATGGTCAGACCAATTTGATAGGTCAGCTTGACGTCGCCGATGGCGGCCATGCCCATGGGCGGCGGGAACTGCCGGATGCCGCCGGCGGTGTAGTCGTTCTTGAAATCACCTTCAAAGTCTATGGTGAAATGGAGGGGAATGCCCGACGGCCGGCCCAAGGCGATCTTCTGCAATTGGTTCAACGCCACCGTCAATTCTTCCGGGGTGACGCTGACACCCTGGCCTTCACCGCTGAAATAGGTGCTGGCAATGGTGAAATAGTCCGCCGGTTTCTTGAAGTTCTTGTCGAGCTGGGTATTACCCCAATACAGATTTTTGCAGGTTTCCAGCGCGTAAGGCTCCAAACAAAGACCGCCGGCCTGCAATTTGGTAATCTGCTCAACGCAGCTGGGCGTCAGTATGGCTCCCCGCCAGGTAAAGGTTAAAAGCTGGCCGACCTTTTCCTCCAGACTCATCTTTGCCAGCTTCTTACTGACAAAAGCATCTCTTTTCGCATTGCTGTTCTTTGACATTTTCATCTCCTGTTTTGGTTTGTTCTTATTCCCACTTGCCGCGGTTGTCCGGCCCTACCCAGAATTCGCGTTCTTTCTTCCACCCCTTTTCATCAATTCTCAAATCCTTTGTCTTCCACCCGGCTTTAATTCGCCGCGTCAAATCATCGAATCCCTTGTTCCAGGAAAGACCGTCAGGGACGGTCACGTTCATACTGCCGGCGGCATTGGCATATCTCAGGCAGGATTCAATGGAAATTCCCCGGACAAACGCCGAAAGGAATCCCGCAATCGCTGAATCGCCCGACCCCAGCGCTCCCACAAATTTTTCCTCCTGATAGACCGGGAACCACAACTCGCGGTTGGCCCAGTTGTCGAGGTCCGTGCAGCCCGCCGCGCCCAATTTCTTAAGCCGGTCCTTGTCGGCGGTCCGGATATACAATCCTTTGTGGCCACATTTAACCATTGCCATCGCCGTGCCCAGTTTCAGCAAATCATTTCCGAGAGTAGTGATTTCCTTGACTGTTATATGGTCAAGCACGCTCTCCTTTGGGCCCAGCTTTGCCCTCTTCTCCAGAAATTTTTCCTTGTAGAGGAAATAAAAAATTTCTTCCACGCTGGGCACCATGATGTCCGACAGTGGAACCCAGTCTTTGAGAATCGCCTTCCAGTCCACCTGGCCAGCGGGACTGTTTACGTCCGGAAGCGATAGGTCCAGCGCGGTTGTCGTTCCCAATTCCTTGGTTTTTTTCAGGATTTTTGTCAACTCGGCGCCCGTGTTGTCGTAAATTTTCTTCATCCACGGCGGATAGCCAAAAAGCATCAGCTTCGATCGCCCCACCAAGTCGAAATCCATGTCACTGTAACCGAACGTGTCGTTCGCGCCGCAATGATGCAGATAAAAACGGTCTATGCCGGGGATGCAAATCGCGATGGTGTACGAGGTGGATTCACCCTTGACCATGTGGATGCCTTTGAAATGGCCTTCGTGCTCCTCATACCAGCGAAGAATCTGTTTGCCAAAGTCATCATCGCCGATTTTGCCGATCAACTCCGTTTTCACGCCGAGCCGCCGAATGGACACGCCAGCATTGGTAACCGGCCCGCCACCGACCACGACGCAATCACCCATGTTGATCATTTTCCCAGGGACGAGGACATCGGTCATCTTGTCCACTTTTCCCTTGATGGTGAAGGCGGGTATTAAATCAAGGCATGTGTGCCCTGCTGCAACGATTTCAATTTCTTTATTGTTCTGCATTTTAGGTTCCGTATGAAATTAATTCGGCGGAGCATGCCTTACGATGTTCCAGTGTCAAGCCAAAACCAAAAAGGAATGGGAATGTCATCTTACAACCCTCGCTGTAAAACATCCTTGGGGCACTTTAAGGCGTTGCCAAGGATCTTACTTCAATGTTACCGGCGTCATGTGTATCAACAAGTCTTTGGTCCGCCGTGTGGCGGGCTGCGATTCGCATGGAGAAATTCTTCGTATGCGGAAGTTTTTCTTCCTAGAAATGTCCGGGCCCTCCGGCTTTGAGTGCCTATGACGATTTAGATTGCTTGCAAGACTTGTCACTCATTCAAATGAACCGGCGGGACGATATTGTTGTGATAACTTTCGGGCGGTCCCAGGTAGCTTGGTTTTACGCCGCCAAGATTCACGACGAGTTTCTGCAACACAACGCCGGGATCCACCATCCAGAACTTCAGCGTGTGATAGCCGGGATTCGCCAATGTGAAAGTGGTTTTGACTTTGCGGACGCTGTCTTTGACTGTTGTTTCCCAATCCCGGTTCCCGTCCTTGGCAATGAAGCCCGGGGGGACGGCGGTGATGATCTGAGGCGGTTGATCGTCAAACGACACAGCGTAGTGCAGGCCGCGACCGGCGACGAAATTCAACGTCGGGTCAATGATCGCTTCGACTTCAACCTGCCCCGGATGGAATAAATGCATTTGGTATTCAAGGCACGGGGAATTTTTCGGCGGTGTCACACTCGATGCCGTGACAGGGAAAACCGTCATTGCTGACAATGTCCGGCCCAAGTCGGGAATCTTTTCCCATCGAACTGGCCCTGTGTCAATTTTCTTCGTGAAATGCTCCGCCTCGATGGAAACATAGCCATCAGCTTCCACGAAACCTTTCAAAGAATCTCTTGCTGGCTCCGTTGGATTAAAGGCGTCCACTTTTACGACGACGTTATTACTGGCCCCAGTGAGCGTAACCGTACCACTGGCTTTGTCTTTGGGGGCCTTGCTCCAATCCACGCTAACCCAGAGCCGTTTGTCCTTTTCGACTGCGCCCTTCGCGTCGCTAAGCATAATCCAAGGATCACTGGCGGTGGCGGTGAATTCAAAAGGCGCCTTTCCCTTATTGAACACGTCAATGTAATGGCGCAGCCGGTTGAACACGTCGAACTCCGGCAAAACCGGCTGAACCGTCTCATGGGTTGTGTCTGGCCAGGCGGAAGCCGAGCCTTCAACGGCAACGCCCATTTCAGCATTGGCGGGGATTTGGATTTCATCAACTTCGGGCATGACGTTCGTTGGCGGATCCTGCCAGGACGTGTAACCGATGTGCGTCTGGTCCATCATGTGGTCCCACCTGCCATTCGCCAAAGTATGATTGTAATAGGCTGACAAATCCGCGTCGGCTTTGAACAGTTCGCGCGCCTGCGCCGCGAAATCGTTCGCGCTGGCGCGGCCTTGGGTGGCGGATAACCGGTTTTTCGCCACAGTGATGTAAAGGTTGTTGACCTGTTCGCAGGCTTTGGTCGGGTAAAGCACAAGCTCAAAGAAGGCGTCGCGTTTGTTCTTCGGCAGTTTTTGGTAAATTCCCTCCGCCTCGGCGGTAATTGATTTCCAATCTGCGAGCACCTTGTCGGCTTCCTGATAATTCACGATGCTGAAAGTGTCAGGATCAAGCAGTTCGGGTTTGCGCCGGCCGTTATACTTTGTGTATTTGGAAAGAATATCGGCTGTTTGCGCGGCGTATTCGGGGCCAAACTCGCGTTCCGCCCACAGTCGGGTGAATTCGGGAATTTTTTCCTTCGGCCATTGTTGTGGTTCCCAAGCCAGATTCAGGAAAAACTCGATGGGAAGTTCGTAGCCTTTGAAGTGACCCACATTCACGATCCAAATCCGGTTGGCACCGTAATGGCTGGCCAGATTCATCTGCTCCCAAATTTTGGCGGTCGGATTCGTGTTGAGCCATTTGTAGTTGCGTGGCCCGCCGACGAAATCGAAATGATAATAAACTCCTGCGCCGCCGCTGCGCTTGCGCTCTTCAGCGGTCGGCAGACGGCGAACGTCGCCCCAGTTATCCTCGGCCCACAAGAGCGTCACATCGTCGGGAACGCGCATGCCTTTCTCATAATATCCCTGCACTTCCTTGTAGAGGCACCACAGTTGCGGCACTTTGGCCACGTCGGGATTCATTTCCTCGGCAATTATTTTCCGCTGAACGTCCACAATTTTTTCCAGCATGGCTATGTTGGCGGTTTCGGACATCGGCGTGTCATTGGCTCCGCGCAGACCGATGGTGATGATGCTTTCGTAGTTCTTGTTCCGCTTGATGCCTTCCCGCCAAAAGTTTTCAAGCACGTCGGGGTTTTTGGCGTAATCCCAATGCCCCAACGTCTTTTGATACCTTCGGTCCCACTCTTTTTGCGCCCGCAGCATCGGTTCCTGGTGCGAGGTGCCCATCACGACGCCGTACTCATCCGCAAGCCGGGGGTTTTCCGGGTCATCCTCATTGAAATCATTGTTCCACATGGCCGGCCAGAGGTAGTTGCCTTTCAGCCGCAGAATCACTTCAAACAAATTTGTGTAGAATTGCCGGCCGTAATTCGCCGCAACAACACCCGGTACCTTGCCGTATTTCTCCTGCACCCATCCGCTCAAGTCCGGCGCTTCGTCGTTGAGGAAGATTCCACGATATTTGACAGCGGGCGGCCCTTGCACATATTTGCCCGGCTTCACAAAGAGAGCGTCTTTATGCCGGATCGGCACGTCGGCCCACCAATACCACGGTGACACTCCCATCTCTTCGGACAAATCGTAGATGCCGTAAATGGTTCCCCGCTTGTCGCTGCCGACGATCACCAAGCCGCTCGTCACGCCAGGCAAAGGTTCCGGCACGACCTGGATGAGAAAGGATTCCCGCTTGCCGTTGATTTGCGAGACGTCAATTTTCCCCTCACGAATCAACCGGTCAATGAGCTGGCTCCTGCCAATCGTGCCGACAATGATGGCATTGGCTTTCAGATCTTTTTCTTCGTGCGTGATTGTCGGCTTGCAGCCAGCGACCCGATTGACATCCGCCTGCAGATCACCGGCGGCGCGAACGACCCCAGCCCAATCGTTTGTGTCCACATAAATAGTAGCTGCAACATTACTCTGAACGACGGGGAAACTGCCTTCACTGCGGGTGTTCTCCACGTATTGAGCCTGACCAAGGGCAAAACCCTGGCGGATAAAAACGAGAAGGCAGAGGGAAACGAGCAGAAAAGTTTTGCCAAACGGCGCGGCGCGAAAAAGATGTCTATGCCCGGAAGCTGGGGAATGTGACCGGCAAACGACAGATGAAGAGCATATCATAGTTCGACGATTTATAATTTGCTACTGTTCATTTCTCTGTTGCGCGATATTCAAACCAATCGAAATCCGCAGGTCTTGTGCATTTTTTGCCGTTGCCTGTTGCATACATGCCAAAATACACGCCGGTAAAGCACATCCCGTAGTCGAAACCTATCGCTTCAACGGACAAATCTTTCGTCGGGGCTGTGCCGAGGCTTACGGGTTTGCCGCTTTTCGATTGGCAGAAAAATTCATAAGACAATGGCGCCGCCTTTACTGTCAAAACAACCGGTCCATTCTGGATTTCAGTGTATTTAACAGGCTCAACTAAATTGCCCTTGAAAACTTTCCTGAATGAGACCTGCCGTTTGCCATCCTTTAGCGTAACTGCGATGTCATAATGATGTCTGTCATTGCCGCGGACGACAAGCCCTGCTTCCTCATTCTCGCTATTGGGGTTAAACTCAACCCGCGTCGAAGCAACACAATCGAAATCCGTCTGCCTTCGTCCAACAAAAGCAGGCGAATCCTGGTCGCTCATATTTACATCCGAACCATAAAGACGTAAAAAGCCGTGGCGTTCGGTCAGGGAATATTCGCTCTCAACAGGATTCCTTAGATAATTCCACTCCAAGGCAAGAGTTTTGCTTTTGAAATCATCTTTTGTTGGCAGTTTCGGCCATTTGTACTCCGGCAATTTCGGTGCGGGCATGGTTAGTTCTATCGGCTTGTTTTCATTGACCACCGGCCAGCCTTCCTTATTGAAGGCAACCGGCGCAAGGAATGTTTCCCTCCCGATATGATGATATCTGCCGCCCTGCGGCCGAACTCCCAGACAAACCAGCCACCAACTGTGGGGCGTTTCAACCGAAACCCACCGGTTCCCCTTGCCAGGGGAGATACAAATCAGTCGCCAGTCGTGTGGCGTTTCAACCAGATCAGCGTGGCCGGTAACCTGAATTGGATGATTATACAGAAAGCGGTGAGTCAGGATGGGATTGTTCGTGTCGGATTCGAACGGTCCCCATGGAGAATCGCTGCGGGCAACGGTTACCCTGTGGTCATAGCTGGTCCCGCCTTCTGAAACCATCAGAAAATATTTACCATTGATTTTATACAAATGCGGCCCTTCCACCCACACACCGCCTGCGCCGCCCCATATTTTCTTCACCGGCTCTGTGAGTTTGCCTGTTTTAATATCAATCTCTGCTTGGGCGATGTATCCGTCGCCCTGACCTTCGTGCCGGGTGTAATACACTTTGCCATCGTCATCGAATAAAAGCGAAGGATCCATGCCACTGCGATCCACCCACACCGGTTCTGACCAGGGACCAGCTGGGTTTGTGGCCGTCACGAAAAAATTGCCCCCCGCATCCACGAGGGTCGTTATCATGTAAAATGTGCCGTTGTGATAACGCAGTGTCGGCGCATAAATCCCACCGGAAGCCCTCGCATGTTCCAAGTTCAACTGACTCTTGCTGGTCAGACAGTATCCGATCTGCCCCCAGTGTACTAAATCCTTGCTGTGAAAAATTGGGACCCCGGGGAAATACTCAAACGAACTGTGAACCGTGTAATAGTCATCGCCCACGCGGCAAATGCTGGGATCCGGATAAAAACCGGAGATAATTGGATTTTGAAACGTTTTCACCTCGTCCGCCAAACACCCAATTCTTAAAAATCCAAACAAGGCAAACAACACAACAAATATTTTGTTTTGCATCTGTGACATCCGTTTCCCGGCTGCTTCATCACTCGGTTTAACAGCTTGAAGATTATTCACAAAATTTACAGGGATTTTATTAATCTGCTCATTTTTTCCCGCGCCACCCAAAAGGCAAGCAAAATGGGACTTTTGCATGGGCACACTGGATGGGACGACATTTACGATGCTGTGGACACTTGCAGCCGGCAGGGGAAATTGGCTTACACCTTGGGCTGCCTGCGCGCCGCAAAGGCGGAAGGACTGGCGCACTCAAAACGCTTTGCGTATTTCAGAAATCATCGTATCACGCGCAGCGTCTTGGACTGCGGCGGCCCTCCACCGCTTTTCCCAGAGGCATATCAAACTGTGCCAATGTTAACTGGAACTGTTAAAGGCCGCTCGCAGCAAGGAAATTTACGGAATGAACTTCACTCTGACTGTTCCAGGTCTTCTGGCGGCGGATTTTTCCATTCAGGATAAACTTCCGGCTTGAGTTCGCCGCGACGGATCAGTTCCTGCAGGTCTCGAATGATTGTGCGGCGGGCTACTTTGAATTCGCGGGCAAGAGCCGAAACGTTTGGGCGTTCCTTCGATTTCTTCAATAGTTCGCGGATGCGGTTCTGGCGGCTAAGGCGGTCGGTCGAGCGGCTGAACAACTCCTGCGCGTCAACCCGGCGCGAACGTTCCAAGGCTTCAAATTGGCGCACAGTTTCCTTTTCCCCGCACTCTTTCAAGGCGGTTTGCACGGTGCGCACGAGCTCATGTATGTCCACCGGTTTGGTCAGGCAATAATGAGCGCGGCGCGGCCCCTGGAGCGCTTTAAATTGTTGATGCACTTCCAATGCGCCCGAAACAATGATAATCGGAACAAACGGCAGCAATTCCTTGAACTCGGGAAGGAAATCGAGACCGAGTTCGCCTTCAGACAGAACATGGTCGAGGATGAGGAGGTCCGGCCGAACTCTGGGAATTTGAGCCAGAGCCTCGCTGCCATTTTTTGCGCGGATCAATCTGTATGCGGCGAGCGTCTCTTCGTAAATCTCGTATTGGAGATCGTCGTCTTCAATAATCAGGATGGTGTGCTGTTTCATTGTTCTCGAGGCGTGGAACGCATCCCGCCGATTTTGGTTTTTGGAGGAGGCGGTAAATCGCGCACCGGCAGGACGAGCGTGAAAGTGCTGCCCTGGCCCACGACAGATTCGACGGCCAGTCCGGCCTCCATTTTTCTGGCAAGTTCATACACCATGGAGAGACCCAGACCCGTGCCGCGCCGCGCGGAGAGCGATTTCGTGGTAAAGAATGGTTCAAAAATACGCGGCATATTCTCGGGCGGAATACCGCATCCGAAATCACGGACGGAAATGGAAACGTATGCAGCGGCAGACGCCGGCATCAGCACAATTCCAGCCGGCAGTTTGGTGATGCGCTGCGTGGCAACGATCACCTGCTTGCGTTTGGCCATGGACTCCGCAGCATTGAAAATAAAATTCAACAGAATTTGCTGGACGAAATCTTTCGACGCCGGAACCCCTGGCAGATCCGGTGCGCGTTGAAATCTGACTTCCACTTCGCGCAGAAACCGGTCGCCCAGCAGCTTGATGGTGTCGTCCACAACATCGTTTGGGTCGTACCAGAGGGATTGTCCATCGGAATCGCGGCTGAAGCCAAGCATGGCCTTCACAATCCCGCTCCCCTGCTCCACGACTATTTTGATACGATCCACGCGCGTTCGTATTTTCGCCGGATTCTCCAAATTGTCCTCAATAATTTGCGCGGAACCTTTGATGATGGAAAGAATGTTGTTGAAATCATGGGCGATGCCTGCGGCGAGCGTGCCCAAGGCGTTCATTTTCTGGCTGTGCAGCAGTTCATGGTTGGCGATCTCCAATTCGCGCGTGCGCTCGGCGACTTTTTTCTCGATGGCGGCATAGCTCCGCAGCAGTTGCCGGTGGCGATTGACGGCCAGGGCGGCGAAAAAAAGAGCGGCGACCAGGCCGGCGAAAGAGATCAATATCAGGCGCGTTTCCTCGTACCAGGGCAATGCCACGGCAAAGTCAAGTTGCGCGGGCGTGGGTTCCACGTTGCCGTTGCGATCCATGGAGCGCACTTGGAAATAGTGTCTGCCCGCCGATAGGTTGGGAAACGAAACTGTATCCGACTCCTGAAACGGAGACCACCAGTCACGTTGGTCCAACCGATAGGAATAGAGCAACCGGTCGCTACGTGTGTATTTCCATTTATCCCGCCCGCTAAAAAACAGACCCAGTGTGTCGCCTTCAAACAGTTGGCTCTTCTCGCCGGCAAGCCTGCGAATGGAAGTTTTCGGCGGATCCGGGTCTGCTTCGGGGAAATAGCGGCTTAACCCGCGCGTGGTAGCGGCCCAAATATAGCCGTGCTGGTCTTCGTATATCTCACGCACGGATGAACTCGGCAACCCTTCCTCCATCCCGTTCTTAATCCAGGCGCCTCGCCAGAAATGGTACAACCCGCCGTCCGACGCCACCCAGATGCCGCCGGCACGAGCGCGGAACAACGCGTTGATGTGATCAAATCCCGACTGCGCCACCGACCAGATTTGCCCGTTAAACTCCCAGATTCCATCTTCCACGGCATACCAGATCTTTCCGTCGGCCAATTCTGCGAAACCACTCGCGCCTTCAGGAGTGGTTTTGTCCGTGAAAGTAAACGTTCGCCATTCCTTGTCGTGGCAACAAGCGACACCGCGCTCGCCACTCAGCCAGACATCGCCATTTTGCGCTTCGAACACAGCGTAAAACTCTCCACCCATGGTCGGGTCGGGAAACGGAATCGGATTGAGGCGGACTCCATCAAATGTTTCGAGGCGGCAGTCCTGAGTTGATGCGCCAGGAGTGAAACTCTGAACACAGACACTCCCATCTTTCAACTGTCCGAGAGACTTGAGCCGTCTGCCCTTCTCCCCCGCCTGAAGCGCTTTGAACGCACCATCAAGAGGCCGGAACTGAAAGCATTGTTCTCCCGCGTCCAACAGGAGCGTTCCATTTTTCAACGGGAAAAGAGCGCGGGCGGTTTGCAGACTCTGTGTGTTTGCACCCGGCAGTGAATATTCCTGAAGGAGGCCATTGTGGAGTGCTTGCAGTCTGCTGTCCGACATGAACCAGAGCCGGCCATTTGAATCCTCCGCCAGACAATGAACCAGGGAATTGATTTTCTGCAACGAGCCGGGGATTTTCCAAACCGGCGGCGCATAGCGGAACAGCCCGTCGGACGTCGCCAGCCAGAAGGCGCCGTCCGGCTCGACGGCAAGATCAAAATACTGGCGAACGGAAGTTTCTTCATTGTTGACCTTCTCCGGCCGGCCCTCCGGAAATTGAAATAAGGATCCCATCGTGGCGGCCCATAAAGTCTTGTCGGGACCACGCCAGGCGAAGCGGATTTTTTCCGCGCCGACCGACTGGGTTTCCCAGCCCAGTCCATTGAAATATATGACCATCATTTGTTGGTTGCCCGTGGACTCGCCTACGGCGGTAATACCTCCTTGATTGTCTTCCTGCGGTTCCTGCAAATTCTGGATTCCGAGCGACGCCGGTGGAATGTATTCGCGCCACTCGCCGTCAGGTTTCAGATTCCCGGCCGGCCCCGGCATCCTGGCCAGACCGCGTGCGCCACTGATCCACAGACCGCCATCCCGCGCGACGACCATCCCGTGGAATTCTCCGAGCTGCGTCTGGCCGGCGGCGCGCAATATCGTTGTATGCGGATGATCCGGATCTTCCGCGTTGAATTCCATCAAGCGGTCCGGAAGCAGAAAAACAACATGCCCCTGCTTAACCGGGCAAAAAGGAATGTGCGGAGCTGAGCGCGAGTCGCCGGTCCGGAATTCGGCGGCAATCTCCGCCACGGGATAAAGCGCCCATGCGCCGTTCTTCCATTCCTGCAGACCTTGCCTGGTCATTGCCCAAAGCTGACCGTCCGGGCTTGCACCAATGCGACCAATAACGCCGGCTGGCCCGGGAAAAGTGCTTACCGTGTAACCATCCAGTTCGGCAATCACTGTTGAGTCGAGGTTCCGCGCCAGAACCTTCCCTTGAGGAGTGACGGACACTGAAACGCAGGTGTATTTCGGCAAACCATCGGCGACCCCATAAATGCGCCAACATGAGACCATTTGACCCCAGCCCGTTTGCGCTAGCGCGACAAACGCTGCTCCGAGAAGGATGAACCATCTTTTGGGCGCCATCGGTTTGATCCCATGCCGTTTGAGCTGCTACGGTATTATTCCTCGCTTCAACCGGCTGTGCAACCAAAAGCACAGGGTGTGCAGTCAAACGCACAGTTCCCAACCAACCGGAAAGGAAGTAAATATGGAGCGATGAATTTAGAGCATCAACATGAGCCCGGCTGGAAACATATGAGAACATCGTTTCATAAGATTCAGAAGATTGACAGCCTTCGTTTCGCGATCGTCCCCGTCGGCGACAGTATTTCTCCGTTCACCGGGTCAAACAAAGGTTTTTCGCTCATGTGCGACCGGAAAAATTCAAGCAAAATTAGAGTTGACACCTCGCCGCGTTGCAGTATTTTCGGGCCGTATTTTAATCAAACCCGAACCATTTTAAGTTATGAATAAGCTGCCTCCCAAACTGAAAAACGGAAAGTCCATAAAAAATTCCTTCACACTGACTGAACTGCCGGTGATCATTGCAACGGTTGCCATAATGGCCGCCGCCTTTCTTCTCACAGGCTGCGGGAAAAAGCCGGCAACTCCCCCGCCTACTGTAACGCAGCCTGCGGCTCAAGCTCCAGCAACGCAGCCAACGCAGCATGCGGCTCAAGCTCCGGCAACGCAGCATGCGGGTCAAGCCCCGGCAACGCCGCCTGTGAATCGAGCTCCGCCGTCCTCACTCAACCTCCCAATACCGGCGGCAGCAGCGAATCTCTATACGGCCCCGCCTGGGACTCCGGTGAATTACCAACAGATAAATTCCAGAGTACGCGGTTGGTGTTTTCAATACGGCCGCCCGCCGACGAACTTTGAAGAATTTGCCGCCACTGCCGGCATTTCAATTCCGCCGCCGCCGCCTGGAATGAAATATCAGTTTGACGACCGGCTGCACTGCAGACTGGTAAAAGCCAAATAACCATTAAAACAAAATCATCATATGAAACACTTGAGAATCCATCCGCAGAAAACCCAATCCCGATGCGCCGAGGCGGTGAGCAACGCTCTGGCGTTCACTTTGATTGAACTTCTGGTGGTCATTGCGATTATTGCCATATTGGCCGCCCTGTTGCTTCCAGCGCTGGCCAACGCGAAAGCCAGGGCTTGGCGAATACAATGCGCGGCCCAAATGAGACAGATTGGGCAGGCCGAGGCCCTTTTCCAAGCCGACCATAACGATATGTTTACGCCCGCTGCATGTTCGGCTTCTGCAGGAAATGGTAGTTCTCAAGCCGCAATGTCTTGGGACGGTTATCTTCACAAGTATCTCGGAGATGTTATAAGTGCTAACGATGTATATGGCGGCACCGCCGCCTCCGTCGGCTGGGGCTGGGTAGATGTTGATTTAGCCCCCAAATGTTTACAGTGCCCTGCCGACACAGGGGCAAAGGGGGAATGGGTAACTACTACTGTTTCACCCTATCCTCAAGTGAATGGCATTAGATCGTATGCCATAAACGGTGTTAGCGGGGAGGATTATAACGTTGGCAGTCCCTTCAAGCCGGACGCCTCTTGGACATTGCCGTGGATGACTACATATGGGGGACAGCATGGTGTGGGAGTGTCATGGGGTAGCGTGAGTGATCCCATCGCAATTGCGAACGCGAGGGGTTACCCTGGTTCGGTTGTGAAAGATCCAACCGGAACGATACTGTTTGTGGAACAACCCGATGGTCAGGACGGCGTCGACAATCAATGGCCTTGCTTTTCCAACGGGACGTGCACTCCATGGGGCCCCGGGCAACAATATCAAATACTAGCCGTCAACCCGCAGCCGGTGCAAGCCGTTGGCTCCAGCAGCGGTGTCAGTCAAGGGCTGATGGTTTATAAGGCTCAAAAAATGCGATTCAATTATAACTTTCACGATGGACACGTGGAAGCGTTGGACTACACGAAAACAGTGGGAACTGGAACAGCGGATAGCCCAGGCGATGGAAACGGAGTGCAGGGAATGTGGACACTAACACCAAACGATTGAAACGTCCGGCCTCCATGATTCACACAATTCACACAAACGAAAAAACTTGGAACATATGAAAAAAATTCTGAAAGGCAAAAAAGCTTTTACGCTGATCGAGTTGCTGGTTGTAATCGCCATTATAGCCATTCTCGTAGCCATCTTGTTGCCGGCGCTTGCCGCCGCCAAACGCAAGGCGCAAAGCGCCCAATGCGGCAACAACCTCAGGCAACAGGGCGTTGCCCTGCGGCTTTGGGCGGATGACCACAACGGCAATTATCCCCTGACCGTCCCTAACAGCCAGGACGGCGCTGAGCAAAATGTCGAAAGCACTGTTGCTGTCGCAGCAGCTATTCCTGCACCAACTGGCAAAACGTACAGTCTGGGGGTGGTGTATGCCTGTGCCTCGAATCAATTAAGCTCCCCGAAGTTGGTCGTTTGCCCGGCGGATGCTCTGCGCACCGTAGCCACGAATTGGAGCCAGCTTGCTTTTACTACCCCTTTTACGCTTGTTGCCCCGGGTTGGACGAACGAGCTGAGCTATTTTATCGGCGGCGATGCCACCAGTGATAATCCCCAATTTATGCTGGCTGGAGATCGTAACATCGGTGGCGCGAATGTAGATGTTGGTGTTGGCACACCACCTCATTCACAACTATTTTTGGGGTTTGGTAATGCTAATGGTACATCGGGGCTTGGCGGTGCGTACCCAATTGGCAACATCTGGAATTGGAGTACGGCTGATCAACACATGAGCGCCGGCAACCTATTGATGGGCGATGGCAGTCTCATGTGGACGACAACTGGCGACAAATCTGAATTCAATCGCCATGAGTTGCAAGATGTCTGGAATGCCTCCACCGAAGCGGGGAGCTCACTCGCTAACGGTGGTTTTCTTTACTATAATTTCGGGACCATGTGGTAAACGCTGTCTGCATTTAAATTACATCACGAGGCATCCATTTGAGGATGCCTCGTTTTTTTGTTTTTGAGCCCCGGCAAAAAGGGCGCTGTGGCGCGTCCACGCTTTTTCCCTTCCCGGTTTCCCAACCTTCTTTTTCAGCAACCATCAAAAAATGGAGCCAATGGCCGGGATTGCCCGATCTATCCCGCGATTGCGGAGCTAATATGCCTGATTTTATTGGGAAATCAAGCCAAATCGTTTCAACCAATTTATACTCTTTTTGACTCGTTTGGT
>Ga0187869_10000507_pt1 | contig 42095 bp, 37 predicted proteins | sample June2016WEW_13_1_2_FD_132972 | JGI IMG/M metagenome (GOLD analysis project Ga0187869, IMG submission 132972) | Peatland microbial communities from SPRUCE experiment site at the Marcell Experimental Forest, Minnesota, USA - June2016WEW_13_100 | ecosystem: Environmental > Terrestrial > Soil >...
ATCTTCCATGCGTGGTCTCCTTTCGGCGCCAGGAAGATACCATGTAGTCGCCCGCTGCAGCTACCGCGTCCAAGCCGTCACCCCTAGATGTTGGGGCTACCCACACTCGATCCGGAAGGACCAGATATTTGACTTGTAATGCCACGTCCCTTTCTCACGACAGCCCGCATCACGCTTTACAGCTCTCCCTTGCAATCATTTTATAGGAAGGGCTTCAGCGCCTTGAGCACGAGGAGGCCGAAGCTATCGATCGCCAGGTGGGCGCCGATGCACGGCCAGAGACTCTTTCGCCAGACGGCCAGCACACCCAGCGCGAGTCCCGCTGCCGTCGTCTGCATGAGGCCCAGCAAGCCCTGGTAGCCGTGGCCCGCGCCGAAGAAGAGCGCACTGAGCACGACGGCCAGCGCGTCGCGGCGCAGTGCCGCTCCCCGGGTGTCCTGCACCGGGATGGACGCCCGCAAACGGCCAAGAAGGAAGCCGCGGAAGACTGTCTCTTCCCAGCAGGCGACGAACGCAGTGAGCGGCAGAATCGTCGCCAGAGGCAATTGCGCGAGGCTCCCAAGCCAGCTCAGTCTGCCCGCAACCTGGGCCTCGAGGTTTCCGCGCAGGACAACATATACGCTGCTGAGGACAACATTCACAGCGTACGTGGCGACGAAGCCGAGCAGGCTCCAGGCCACCGTCGAACGGACCGACCGGCGCCCCAGCCCGAGCGACTCGCGCCACGACGCGTCGCGCCGGGCGAAGAGGGCTGTGGCGAGGAGCATGAGCGTGCCGAGGACGAGCGTGGAGAGAATCAACGTTGCCACGCCGTGATTCCTGCCTCCGAAAAGGAGGCTGCTACCGTAGACGACGCTGTAGAAGAGAACAAGCAGCGCCAAGGCCTGTCGGCGCGCCGTGCTGGGCGCGAGATTTGAGGGGAATGGCGGTGTCATCTCGACCATTATACTTCTCTTGCCAGACAAAGGCAGCAGCCGATGTTCGCGGCGGTCGCCGCCCGGACTGTGCCCCCCTCGAAATCGCGCCTGCTCCCCATGCGCCTCAGCGCCTCTGCCGCGTTCTCCCTTGAGTTCCCTCTTCCCTAATGCGGGGCGTTGTTGACGAAGTGGGCTTATTGACTGGCCTGGGGTGCCGCTGGCGCGACCGAGCGCGAGTTCTCGCTTGTATGATGGGGCCGTTGGTTCAAGAGTAACTTGTCTGCGGCAGGTGGGAGCGGGCCAGCCCGCTCAGTAGTCCTTGGGGTCGAGGAAATCGCGCAGTCCGTCGCCGGCCAGGTTGAAGGAGAGGGCGAGAGAGAAGATGGCCAGGCCGGGCCACCAGGCCATCCAGGGGGCCGTCTCGAGGAACTGCTGAGCGGTGTTGAGCATCGTGCCCCAGCTCGGGGTGGGTGGCTGCACGCCCAGCCCGAGGAACGAGAGGATGGCCTCCGCGATGATGGCGCCCGGGATCGAGACCGTGGCCTGGACGAGGAGGGCGCTGAAGATGTTCGGGAGAATGTGCCGGGTCATCATCCGCACATCCCCGCCCCCCAGGGCCCGCGCGCTCTGGACGTAGTTCTCCTCCTTGGTGGAGAGCACCAGGCCGCGGGTCAACCGGATGTAGGTGGGGGTGGCGGCCATGCCGACGGCCATCACGACGAACAGGAGCACGACAGCAGCCCCGACGAACGCCGGGGGGCGGCGGAGGGCCCGGCGCCAGGCTCGCCGGAGGCGGGTGGCCCGTGAGGGAGGGGCCACTTGGCCGAGCATCTCCATCCTCGCGGCTGTCCCATTCCCGCCGTTGGGACGCACTGGCCGATTCCTTGACGCGGATCCGCGGGTTCAAGAGGGAGTAGGAGATGTCCACCAGCAGGTTGATCAGGACGTAGGTGCTCGCCGTGATCAGGACGACACCCTGAACCAGCGGGTAATCCCGGGTGAAGACCGCCTCCACGATGAGCCGCCCGAAGCCGGGCACCACGAAGATCTGCTCGGTCACCACGGCACCGCCCATGAGGGTCCCCATCTGGAGGCCCAGGATGGTGACGATCGGAATGAGACCATTCCGGAGGGCATGACGGAACACGACCACCCGTTCCGCCAGGTCCTTGCTGTACGCGGTCCGGACATAATTCGCACTCATGACCTCGATCATGCTGTTGCGGGTCTGGCGCATCAGCACGGCCGCCAGCGCGCCGCCGAGCACGAACGCGGGCATGAGCATGCGCTGGAGATTGCCCAGCGGGTCCTGGAAGAACGGGACGAAGCCCGAGGCGGGCAGCAGATGCAGACGCACCGAGAAGAACAGGATCAGCATGATCCCCAGCCAGAACGTGGGGATCGAGACCCCGCACAGCGACACCGCATTGGCCAGGAGATCCCAGACCGTGTTGCGGCGCACGGCCGAGAAAACACCAGCGGGGATGGCGATCCCGATGGCGACGATCAGGGCGAAGCACGCGAGCTCGATCGTGATCGGAAGCTTCACTGCTACCGTCTTAACCACCGGCTCCCGCGTCCGGATCGACTCGCCCAAATCTCCCCGCAGGGCCAGCCTGATCCAGCGGAAGTACTGGACGGGGATGGGGTCATTCAGGCCATACTTCGCACGGATCTCCTGAAGCCCCGCCTCGTCCGCGTCCGTCCCGGCCATCACCCGGGCGGGATCGCCGGGGATCATGCGGACCCCCGTGAAGACGATCAGGGTGATCAGGAAGAGGGTCACGACGGAGATTGCGACCCGCCGAATCAGGAAATCGAGCACGGGTGATCAGACGACCCCATGCCGCTTGGCACAAGCGCGGCACGGGGTCGTGATCCGTAGGGCTAGTTCCAGGACGTGCCCTTGAGACGGATCAGGCCGTCCGGCACCGCCTTGTAGTTCTTCAGGTTATTCGGGTAGGCCACGATGTAGTTCTGGTGATAGATGTAAATGAGGTTCCGGCGGCCCAGGACCATCTTGTCGATTGCCTCCTTGTACAGTGCGGCGCGCTGGGCAAAGTCGCTCACCTCCCGCGCCTTGTTCAGCAGGGCGTCGATGGCCTCGTCGCAGGCGCCGGTTGTGTTGAGGCTCCCGCCGCAGGTATGGAACAGGTGGATGTTGCCGTCCGGATCCACGCGACCGCTCCAGCCGACGAGGAAGGCCCGGAGGTTGCCGGCGTCGTCATCCTTGAGGGCCGAGGCGAACTCCGAGGGCCGGAAGGTAATGTTGAAGCCGGCGTCCTTGGCCATGCCCTGGATCACCTCGCCCACCCGCCGTTGCTGGGGATCGTTGACGACGGTCAGTTCGAAGCTGTAGCCGCCGGCCAAGCCGGCCGCTGCCAGGAGCTGCTTGGCCTTGGCCACATCCCGGGTCGGGCACTTACGGCCCTTGTCGTAGAACGGGCTCACGGGCGAAATCGGCGTGCGGCCCGGGGTGTACTGGCCGTCCCAGGCCACCTGGTTCAGCGCCTCGCGATCGAGGCTGAGATCCAGCGCCTCGCGCACGCGAGGGTCGTTGGCGAGGGGCGTCCCCAGATCCACCGGCGGCGCATTCTTCCCGTTCTTGTTGTGGAGGTTGATTGTGATGCTCTGATAGGCGAGACCGGTGACGCTGGTGACCACGAACCGGCCCTCCTTCTTCAGACTGACGGCGTCCGTCGGCGCGACTAGGTGCATCATGTCGATGTCCCCCGAGCGCAGGTTGGCCAGCCGGACGTTGTCGTCGGGGATGATGCGGAACACGATCCGCTCAAACTTGGCTTGGCCCGGGTCGAAGTACTGGTTGGACTTGACCAGCACGATCCGATCCTGGGGCACCCGCTCGGCAAATGCCCAGGGGCCCACGCACACGGGAGCGGTGCCGAACTTCTCGTCGAGCTTCTTGGCCTGGGTGGGCGAGACCGGCATGCCCGCACGGTCGGCCAGGGTCGCCACGATCGGGGAGAACGGCGCCTTCAGGCGGAGGCGCACCGTCAGGGGATCGACGACCTCGATGGCGCTGACCAGCTCCAGCTCGCTGCGCCGGCTGGAGCTCTTCATGTTGAGATGGCGGTCGAGGGAGTACCGGACCGCCTCGGCATTCATCGGGGTGCCGTCGTTGAACCTCACCCCCCGGCGCAGCTTGATGGTCACCGTCTTGCTGCCGTCGGAGAAGGTCGGCAGCTCGGCCGCGAGCTGAGGATAGATCCGCAAGTGCTCATCGATCTCGTAGAGCTTCTCGCACATGTGCTCGTAGATGATACGCCCCACGTAGGTCCGGGACAGGCTGGGGTCGAGGATGTCCGGGTCCTGGTTGAGAGCGACGACGAGGGTCGTCTTCTGGGCCTGGGCAACCCCCGCCTGCAGCGCCAGGGCCACGAGCAATCCCACGGCGACGCACAACCCCTTCATCATCAGCCGACGCATAACTGCCTCCCCGTGCCCAATCGGTTGGGCGAATCGGTTGGGTTGGTGTGAGGATGTCGGGGAGGCGGCGATGGTGGGCTACCCCCGTGTCGGTGAGAGCATCGCACGATCGGACCCCCTCCCCCCGCGCCCGGCGCAGGGCCGGGAACCACGCGAAGGCCAATGGAGCATGACGCATCCAAGGAACCGGTGTCAGGCCGGAACTGTTGGGAGGGCAGGGAGTACACAGACATGGGTGACTCCTTCCTTGGGTGTGTACTCCTGGTCTACACCAGGAGCCCGGAAGGGTCGCCCATGCCTGTTTACAACATAGTCCAGCTGAGATTTCTCCTTGACAACCGCACCGGGTCGCGGCATCCTCCATGTCGCTGGCGGGGCAGTTCCGAGCGGGTCGGGTCGTGAGCGGCGACCCCCCGAAGGTGGAACCGGGCCACGACAGATCCGAAAAGCATATCTCTCTCACCCCACCCGGATCCGGTCCCTGTCGCACCTGGAAGGTGCTCGTACAGAAGCGTAGGGCAGCATCTCGCCGCGACATTCCTTGCCTGTTTTCATGGTTCCAAGGTCGCTTGCTGGCCATGTTCGTTCAATTGATTTGTCAGTGTTCTCCCCTTTGCCCTATGTGATTTTCGAGCTAGAAGGAGAAGGACTTTTAAAAGGAATTCTTCTGAGAAAGGAGAGTCAGGCATGAAGATTTCAAGGCGGGCTTTTCTGAAAACGGTTGGATGTGGTTCCGTCGCCCTCCCCGTCATGAAGGCCGGCTTCCTTCTGGGGCAGGAGAAGAAAGACTGCTTGGTGTGGGTGGCGGATCAGGAGTTCAAGAGCATCGACCCCCACCTCCTGATGGATGTGGCAACGGCAGGTTATCGGATCAACCTGTATGATGGATTATATCGTTTTCAAGATAACCCCCCTCAACTTCAGCCATGGCTGGCCGAGAAATATGAGGTGTCAAAGGACCAAACCCGCTATACCTTCACTTTACGGAGGGGAGCAAAATTCCATAATGGCGACGAGGTGACGGCCGAGGATGTGCGCTACAGCATGGAACGCCAGATCGCATTGGGAGTTGGGGCCGCCCCCTTCTTCAAACCGATTGTGGAGGGAACCACTGCCATAGACAAGAATAGGGTTGAGTTCAAGCTAAAATACCCCTATGCCCCCTTTCTTCCCTGTGTCACTCTTCTCAATGTCGTAAACTCAAGACTTGTCAAGGCTCATGAAGCCTCGAGAGATTATGGAAGTAATTGGCTCACGGTGAACAACGATGCGGGCAGTGGCTCTTATCAACTGGAAAGTCATGACCCGGCCATCGGGTTTAAGGCCAAGCGATTTGCCGGACATTTTTTGGGGTGGAAAGATCGTTACATCGACAAGATCGAATTCAGAACCGTCCGGGAAACTTCGACACGGGTGATGGGATTGTTGAAAGGAGAGTTTGATGTTTTGGGCGGCAGGATGGAGCCGGATCAGCTCGAAAAGATGGAGAAGGATCCGAACATCACCGTGCATAAGGACCTTGCTGCCCGAATCTTCAATATCAGATTGAATAATCAGAGGCCTCCTCTCAATGATGTCCATGTGAGAAGGGCGATCAGCTACTGTTTTGACTATGATGGATGCATCAAGGACATCATGAAAAACGAGGTGGAACGAAATGCAGGTCCCATCCCGAATAACATGTGGGGGTCTTCTCCGGAGGCAAAGGGCTATACCTACGATATTAAGAAGGCAAAGGAAGAACTGCGCCAGGCGAAAGTGAAGATCGACCGGCCCCTGGAAATTGTCCCCCTTGTCGGCTATCCCGCGACGGAACAAGTGGCCCTCCTCCTTCAAGCTGGCCTGAAGGAGATCGGGGTCGAAAGCAAGATCAACCCAAAGACCTGGCCGACCGTGACCAGCCTCTTCGCTAAACCTGAGACGACACCCGATATCTGCGATTATTGGATCAGCATGTACTATCCGGACCCTCACAATTGGACAGGGGAACTCTATGAGTCAACCAGAGGGGGGTCCTGGAGTGGCCAATGCTGGTACAAGAATCCAGTGGTCGATGAGATCCTTAAGAAAGCGGTGAGCGTGTCGGATAGGGAGCAGAGGACAAAATACTACAAGGATGTGACGAAGATCGTGATGGACGACGCGGTTGAACTCTGGGTCTTTAACACGAGAAACTTCACCCCTATCAGCAAGGGCGTGGCTGGCTTTCGATTCTGTCCGATTGGAAGCGGAATGGAATGCCGCTGGCTGTACTGGAAGGTATGAGGTTGGATCAGCGCGAGCGCGGAACAACGTTGTCACTGCGAGGACGCTGTTCGATTCCCTTCGACGGGGTTGAAGAAACCCCGTCGGTTGTTTTAGGGCCGCCGCCGCTAAGTTGATTCCGTAGCGGCAGGCCCCCGGGGGGCCGAGGACAACCAGTGGATCCAGTGGGCTACGGGTTAACTTAGCGGCGACGTGTCCTAGGGCACGGTGACGGCGGCGGCGTGGACTCCGGCAGGTCAAAGGAGTTCTCCCATTTGAGATTTCTTCTCTACGTCTTCAAACGAATTGCCTACATCGTCCCGATCTTGTTGGGACTCCTGACGCTTACCTTCTTCATCTCCCGTGTCATCCCGGCAGATCCTGTGGCTCTCATCGCGGGGGGATCTGCCTCTCCGGAGCAGATCCAGGAATTGAAAAGGCAGTACGGTTTCGACAAACCCCTCTACCAGCAGTTCGCCATCTATGTGGGCGGTCTGGCCAAAGGGGACTTGGGCATTAGTCTTTACAGCCGCAGGCCGGTGATGAAAGACCTCGCAGATCGTTTCCCTGCCACGGCTGAGCTTTCCATGTTTGCGTTATTGATCTCTATCCTCTTTGCCGTCCCCATTGGAGTCGCCTGCGCCTTGAAGAGAAACTCCAAGCTTGACCATCTGATGCGTGGCGTGACGATTGCCGGCCTGGCGATTGTCGGGTTCTGGCTGGGGATCATGTTTCAGCTCTTGTTCAGCTACAAGCTGGGAATCTTCACCCTCGGAAGGCGGATCAGCGTTCCGGTACCCGAGACCGTGACCGGTTTCTATCTGATCGATTCCCTCCTGACCCTCAATGGCAGGGCCTTTTTCAATTCCCTCTGGCATCTTTGCCTGCCGGGGATAACCTTGGCCGTTCCCGCCTTTGCGACTCTTGTCCGGTTCACGCGATCGGGTCTTTTGGACGTCATCAATCGAGAATACATTCTGTATGAGACTTCGATGGGTATTCCCAGGTGGCTCATCATTTATAAGTATGCTTTGCGGAATGCCCTGATCCCTGTGGTAACCCAGATCGGGTTGCTCATCGGGTATCTCCTCGCGGGTGCCGTTGTGATCGAAAGTGTTTTTGATTGGCCCGGACTGGGAATCTATGCTGTGGAGTCGATGTTGATGTCGGATTATAAGGCGATTCTCGGTGTCACCCTGATCGCTGGCTTCATCTGTACGGTCTCGAATATCGTCGTCGATATCGTGATCACCTTTGTCGACCCTAGGAAGCTGGAGCAATGACTACCTTCATCCTGATCATGAAGAAGTTTATGGGAGACCGTCTGGCGATCACCGGGCTCGCCATCATCGTGTGTTTGATCCTCACCGCCTTCCTCGCCCCCTATATCGCTACCCATCCAAGGGATGTCTTCGCTGTCCATCCTGCGGAGCGTCTTCAAGGCCCCAATGCCAGACATGTCTTCGGGACGGATGACATGGGGAGGGACATCTTCAGCCGCGTCGTTTTTGGGAGCAGGATCTCGCTCCTCATCTCGATTGTTGCGATCGGGGTGGCGCTCCTGATCGGTGTGCCGATCGGCCTCATCACCGGATATTATGGAAACCGGGTTTCCGAGCTGTTGATGCGGATCTCAGACATCTTTCTCGCCGTCCCTCAGATCATCCTCGCCTTGGCCCTGGCGGCTGCCTTGGGACCGAGCATTCAGAATGTGATACTGGCTCTTTCCTTCACCTATTGGCCCTGGTTTACAAGGACCGTTCATGCCGAAACGAGATCTCTGAAGAACTCTATCTTTATCGAAGCGACCGAAGCGTTGGGAATAGGAGCGTGGCGGACCATCGTGTTTCACGTGTTGCCCAACGTGTCGTCCTCCATCATCGTTCGAGCCTCTTTGGGCATGGGATATACGATCTTGACCGCCTCCGTGTTGGGGTTTCTGGGCGTAGGCGCTCAACCCCCGGCCCCGGAATGGGGTGTCACCATTGCCAACTCAAGGCGCTTTCTTCCAGATGCCTGGTGGTATGCGACATTCCCGGGCCTGGCCATCTTTATGGTGGTCATGGGATTCAATATGTTTGGTGACGGCCTGAGGGATATCCTGGATCCCCGTATCCGTCGTGCCAAACGGTAATCCGTCAGGAGAAGATAAGGCGGGTCGATGGCACCTCCACTCTTGGAAATTCGGAAACTTTCCATTCACTTTCATGCCGACTACGGCGTCGTAAAGGCCATCAGCGAAGCCAACCTGAGAATCGGCCGTGAGGAGATCGTTGGCCTCGTCGGAGAAAGCGGTTGCGGTAAGACCACTATTGCCCGGGCGATCCTGAGGGTGATTCCAACTCCGCCGGGGGAGATCCAAGAAGGCGTTATTCTGTTTGACGGGCAAGACCTTCTTCGACTTGCGCCGCAACAGATGGAGCAGGAGATCCGGGGAAGCGCCATCACCTTTATCCCCCAGGAGCCTCTTCTTTCTCTGAACCCGGTCTTCAAGATCCGAACCCAGATCACGGACCTCCTTTTCTGGAAGGCAAGACAGGAGGCCAGCGGGAATAGCTGGACAGGAAGGATGGGAAGGACGTGGCGGTATTTGCGGCCCTGGGCCGCGAACCTAGACAGGAGCAGCCTCGAGCCGATCGTCGAGATGTTCAGGGAAGTCCAGATCCCCGCACCACTGCTTCAGCTTAACAAGCTTCCCCATGAACTGAGCGGCGGCCAGCGACAGCGTATCATGATCGCCATGGCCCTCTTGACCCATCCCCGGCTCATCATCGCGGATGAACCTACGACGGCTCTGGATGTCACGGTCCAGGCCCAGATCATCCGTTTGCTGAAAAAGTTGGTGAGAGAGCGCGGCGTCTCTGTTCTGTTTATCACCCATGACCTGGGAGTGGCCAAAGAAATCTGCGATCGTATTGTTGTCCTCTATGCCGGACAGGAGATGGAGTCCGCTCCCAGAGATCATTTCTTCGAGAGACCGTGCCATCCCTATACCCGGGGACTGCTCGACAGTCTCCCCAACGTGCGGGGCAAGATTGTCGATATCCCCGGCGAGGTGCCCAACCTGATCAGTCCTCCGGCCGCATGCCGGTTTCATCCACGCTGTGACCGTGTTCAGCCGATCTGCCGCGAGCAGCGGCCCCCAGCCCACGAGATCACTTCTGGGCACTGGGTCCGCTGTTTCAACCCCATACAGTACGGGGCAAGGTAGGGAGATGAATAGAGGGCTTTCCGAAGATTCCAGGATGGCGGGCATCGGAGAGGGAGGGACCGGGGAGACGATTCTGGAGGTTTCTAACATTCGGAAGTATTTTCCCGTGAGGGGCGGCCTTTTCGGAAGTCCCACGGGTTGGGCACGGGCCGTTGATGGCGTGTCTTTTCGGTTAAGGCGCGAGACGATACTTGGACTGGTGGGTGAGAGCGGCTGCGGCAAATCGACCCTGGGCAAGGCGATTGCCGGGATAATTCGACGTGATGAGGGCGCGGTCTTCCTGGGGGGCAGACAGGTCGGCTTCGGGAAGGAGGCGAAAGATCTTCGAAGGGAGATCCAATACATCTATCAGGACCCGGGAGCCTCTCTGGATCCGTGGTGGATTATTGGATGGACGCTGCGAGAGCCCTTGCGGGTGCACACCAACCTTTCACGGTCGGAGATCGACGAAAGAGTCATGAAGATGGTCCGCGCAGTGGGTCTGAGCGAGAGCCATCTGGTGCGATACCCCCACGAGTTCAGCGGAGGCCAGCAGCGCCGGCTGGGACTGGCCCGGGTCCTGATGCTCAATCCTCGCGTGATCATCTTTGACGAGCCCACCTCGGGACTCGATGTCTCCGTTCAGGCAACGATTCTGAAGCTCTTCTTGCGACTAAAAGGGCAGTTTCACCTCAGTTATCTTTTCATTTCCCACGACCTCTCAGTCATTCGGATGATCTGCCACGAGGTCGCAGTGATGTATCTGGGCAAGATCGTAGAGATGGGAGATACGAAAAGCATCTTCGAACACCCGATGCACCCGTACACGAAATTCCTGCTTAGCGCCATACCTGAGATCTGGGATGAAGGCAAGCAGAGGAGAACCTTGATCCTCAGTGGGGAGCCTCCGAGTCCGGACCAGCTTCCACCCGGATGCCGCTTCCAGAATCGATGCCCCCTGGCTGGAGAGGAATGCAGGCGGTCAGAGCCGGAACTCGTAGAGAGGGAAGATGGGCATCGGGTCGCCTGCTTCCATTCCAGTCGGGTCGAGAGAATAGACGCGCTTGCCTCTGTTGAACAATGAAGGTTTTCGGAACGTGGCCACGGCGTCCGGCAAAGGGGACATAGCTCGAAAAGCTCGCTTTCTTCCTTCCGCCTCCCGTCTCCCTCCAACCAGTCAGCGATCCTTTGGTGCGCCCCTTGCCTGGGGCGGCGCATCACCGCCCGATGAACTCGCGGTAGTTGTCGCGCAGCAGCAGGGCGACATCGGCCCGGATGTGCTTGGCCGTGACCTTGAACCCCGACTGCTCCAGGTCCACGTACTTGTCCGCCAGGACCTTGGCGATGACGCGCCGGCTGTGCTCCCACTTGTAGATCAGTTGATCCAGGATGCGGGCGTCGGAGTGCTGCGGGACGAAGGTCGTCCCCAAAAGCTCCAGCCGCATCCGGGTAACCTCCTGGACCAGCGATGGGTTGTTCAGGAACCACCAGCAGCCGAAGGGGAGGAGGTTGCCGAACTTCCGTGCCGAGGCGGCCAGCTCGTGCTGGTTCTCGCGGGCTAGCATCGTGACCATGAACTTGTTCTGCGGGAAGTCCCGGCACAGATTCACGACCGACATGACATCGGCGGATCCGACGCTGTCGCCGCCATCCTGGAGGCCGGGGTTCACCCGCAGCCGCGCGCCGATCATCATCGCCCAGGGTCGACGGCCCTCCGCCAGCACCGGCATGAGGATCTCCCGGATGAACCGGTCGCCGGCCGGGTTGTTCGGATCGGGATAGCGGAACTCCGGCGGCAGGCTCATGGCCACGTAGACCGCCTTCATCTTGTCGAGCCAGTACGCGAGGAAGCGCCTCACCTCGTCCACGGTCCTCCCCGAGAAGTCCGGCCGAGCCTGGTACCCCCATGTCCACAACTTCCCGCACGCCCCCGACCAGTTGCGCAGCAGCGGGTCGATCCGCAGGACGGCCGCGAAGCGCGGATCCTGGCCGATGCCCGGAACCTTCTCCCACAGCCCGCGTTCATGGTCATCGAAGACGGGATTGGTCATGGTGATGAGGTCAACGTTCGCCACCGTCATCACCTTGTCAATGTACTTATCGGGGTCCTGCCTGGCGAACCACTTGCGATACGGCTTGAGCGACTTCTCGTTGGGGTCCAGGCCCAGCCGTTCGAGGGTCGTGAGCACCCCGCGGCAGGCCTCGCCGATCGGCGTCCGCCCGACGAACAGGTGCTTCCAGATGTGGTCGGCCTGCTCCTGCTTTCTCATGGCCCAGAATTTGTCGTAGGGTAGTTTCGTGGCAGGCACGACGCGGAACACCTCGGCGATGAGGTAGTGATACGTCACCAGCTCGTCGATGCCCCAGAGCAGCAAGGCCCCCGGCGCGGGCGACGCACCGAACTTGGGCGGGTAGGAGTGGGTGTGCAGATCGCTCACCGGCTGGGACCAGACGGCCTTCGTGACCTGCTGTTCAATGTTCTTGCGGCTCATAAAAGGATCCTCCTGTCCTGTGGGAAGAACGGTGCACGCCGTGGCCGGCCCGGCATCCCGGCCCCCCGGGCTCTCATATCACACCCAGATCCCGCCCCACCTTGGCGAACTTCTCCAAGGCGAAGTCGATGTCCGCGTCATCTAGGGCCGCCGACACCTGGACCCGCACGCGCGCCGCGCCCTTGGGCACGACGGGGTAGGAGAAGCCGATCACGTAGACGCCCTCCGCCAGCATCGCCTCGGCCATGCGCGTCGCCAGGTGTGCGTCCCCCAGGATCACGGGGACAATGGGATGCTCGCCGGGCGCGATCCGGAAGCCGCTTCGCGCCATCCCATCCCGGAAGCGCCGCGTGTTCCGCAGGAGGCGCGCGCGCAGGTCCGGCCGGGAAGCGACCAGCTCCAGGGCCTTCAGGGTGGTGGCGGCGACCACGGGGGGCAGCGTGTTCGAGAAAAGGTAGGGGCGGGAACGCTGCCGTAAATAGGCGATGACCTCCTTCCGTCCCGCGGTATACCCGCCCGAAGCGCCGCCGAGGGCCTTGCCGAACGTCCCCGTCAGGACGTCCACGCGGCCCATCACCCCGCAGTATTCGTGCGTCCCGCGCCCATTCGGCCCGAGGAAGCCGACGGCGTGGGAGTCGTCCACCATGACTAGTGCCTGATGCTTTTCGGCCAGGTCGCAGATCCCGACCAGGTTGGCGACGGTCCCGTCCATGGAGAAGACGCCGTCGGTGGCGATGAGGCGAAAGCGCGCGCTGGCCGACTCGCGGAGCCTCGCCTCGAGGTCGGCCATGTCGTGGTTCCCGTAGCGGAGACGCTGCGCCTTGCTGAGCCGGATTCCGTCGATGATGCTGGCATGGTTCAGCTCGTCGCTGATGGCCGCATCCTGCTCAGTGAGCAGCGTTTCGAAGAGCCCGCCGTTGGCATCGAAGCACGAAGAGTACAGGATGGCATCCTCGACGCCGAGGAAGTCGGCGACGCGCCGCTCTAGCTCCCTGTGCAATGTCTGGGTCCCGCAGATGAATCGCACGGAGGAGAGGCCATAGCCCCAGCGGGCGAGGGCCGCCTGCGCCGCCGCGATGAGGTCAGGGTGCCCGGAGAGGCCGAGGTAGTTGTTGGCACACAGGTTTAGGACCTTCCGGCCGTCCTGCAGGACGATGCGGGCGCCCTGCGGCGAGGCGATGAGGCGTTCGTCCTTGGACAGCCCGGCGGCGCGGATCTCCTCGAGCTGGCGTGCCAGGTGCTCGCGCATCGTGCCGAACATGGAGACTCTCCATCTGAGCTGGCGCCTGGAAGCCTCTTCAGAGGCGCGCCGAGGACCTCTCGGTCACAACCACTCCAGCAGCACCTTCCCGCAGTTCCCCGCCCGCATGACGTCGAAGGCCTCCCGGAACTTCTCGGCGGGGAAGCGGTGGGTCAGGACCGGCTTCACGTCCAGGCCGCTTTGCAGCATCATGGTCATCTTGTACCACGTCTCGTACATCTCGCGCCCGTAGATGCCCTTGAGGATGAGGCCCTTGAAGATAATGTCGTCCCAGTTGATCCCGGCGTCGCCGGGGAGAATGCCGAGGAGGGCGATCCGCCCCCCGTGGGCCATGTTCGCCAGCATATCGCGGAGGGCAGCGGGGTTGCCGGACATCTCCATCCCGACGTCGAAGCCCTCCAACATGCCCAGCTCCCGCTGGACGTCCGGCAGCTTCTCGCGGCGGACGTCGACGACGCGGGTGGCGCCCAGCCGCTTCGCGAGGTCCAGCCGGTAGGGATTGAGGTCGGTGGCGACGATGTGGCGCGCCCCCACGTGGCGGGCGATGGCGGCGGCCATGCAGCCGATCGGCCCGGCGCCGGTGATCAGGATGTCCTCGCCCACGAGGTCGAAGGAGAGGGCGGTGTGGGTGGCGTTGCCGAGAGGGTCGAAGTAGGCGAGGAGGTCCAGGGGAATGTTGGGCGCCGCACCCCAGACATTGGCCGCAGGGATGCAAAGGTACTCGGCGAAGGCCCCTGCCCGGTTCACGCCCACGCCGGCCGTGTGCGCGCAGAGATGCCGCCGCCCGGCCAGGCAGTTCCGGCAGAGCCCGCAGACGATGTGCCCCTCCCCGCTGACCACGTCGCCGGGCTTGAAGCTCCGCACATTGCTTCCGACGGCCGCCACCGTCCCGGCGAACTCGTGGCCGATCACGAGCGGGGTGCGAATCGTCCGTCGCGCCCAGTCGTTCCAGTCGTCGATGTGGACGTCGGTGCCACAGATCGCGGTCTTGTGGATCCGGATGAAGACGTCGTTGATGCCCGGCTCCGGGACGGGGACCTCCTCCAGCCAGAGGCCCGGCTCCGGCCGCGCCTTGACGATCGCCCGCATGGTCGCCATGGATTGGGCCTCCCGAGGGTCACCGCCACATTCCGCTTGGGACTTCCAAACGGGGAGGAGCATGGCTCAGGGCGGGCGCTGGTGTCAAGGGGAATGGTCCCGGAGTGGCCGAGGCCTGGCGAGCCTCACGACGCCAGATGGCGTGGCGCTAGGGCGGTGCCGAGGCCGATCACGATCAGGCCGACGCCGGCGATGGCGAACATGACTTCGTAGCGCCCCACGTCCACCAGCCGTCCGAGGACCGCGGTGCCTGTCGCGATGCCCGTGAACAGGGTAAACGCGAAGAGGGAGAAGGCCTTGCCGCGGGCCGCCGGACTGATCTCCGTGCCCCGGAGCTGGAGGGTGGTGTGGAGGCCTACATAGCCAAGACCCAGGGCGAGCATACTCGCCGCGAACGCCAGCCAAGACCAGCGCGGGATGAGGACAAGGTAGGCGCCGCCCATCAGTATGCCCCCAATCCCTGCCAAGCCGCTCTCGGAGATCCAGCGGCGGATCGCCGCCATCAGGACGCCGCCTGTCATAATGCCCACGCCGAAGAGAGCGATGAGCAGGCCGACGCTGAACTGGTCGAGGCCATATCGCATGGTTGCGAAGGAGCCGAGATAGGTCACCCCGCCCCAGAGCAGGAAGCCCTCCAGGCAGACGGCGATATACACGAACTGCGCAGGACGGTCGCGAAGGAGGTCGACGAAGCGGACGGCGTGCGCGGGGGCCGCCGGGATCCCCTTCGCGCCCCGGGTATCGACCCGCCACATGAGGCCCACCGGGAAAAGTGCCAGGAGCCCGTAGCCGAGCAGCATGAGCCGCCACGAGACGAAGTAGGCAACGGTGCCGCCGACGGACGCGGAGAAGGCCAGCGCGGCCGAGGTGACGACGGAGAAGCGGCCAAGCACGACCTGGCGCCGTTCGTAGTCGACCGTATCGCCGATGAACACCAGGGTGAGCGGGATCACCGCGCCGGCGAAGGCCCCGGCCAGGAGGCGGGCAACGACGAACTGCCACGTTGTGACCGAGAGGGCGGAGAGCACGGTGCAGACGCTGAACCCGACCCCGGCCGCGCGCACCACCGCGATCCGGCCCAGGCGGTCCGACAGCGGGCCATAGAAGAGCTGCCCTGTGCCGTAGGCGAACGCATAGGTCGTCATGGCGAGCCCGACCGTCCCCGCCGTGGAATCGAGAGACAGAGAGATGGACGGCAGGACAGGCGCCAGGATGCGCACGTCCACAAAGACCAGGAAGGCCAGGGCGAACAGCAGGACGAGTGGCGTCAAGGGAGTCGAGAATCCGTTGGGAGTTCTGTGATCTCGAGCACATCCGGGGGCCGCCACCCCCGCGCGTTTCCGCACCGTTCTCGCCGGCTGCCGAGTATCCGGCCGCCCACGGGTCGTGTCAAGCCGAAACCCTTCGGGGACCTGTCGGGCCTCGGAACCAGGGAGAATGAAGCGAAGAGACAGGTCCCGGTCGTCTCCCGAGGACTCTTCGAGCGAGCGAGACGTTGTGACCCAGTTTCTAGGTTAAGTTGCCTCAGAAGGCACACTTTTACCAACACCCCCTGCATGGTCCTGTCTTTGCTATGTCCCCCTTCTGAGCCGCAAGTCATCGCCAGTTCGCAGCCGCCACAGGGTGGAACTAGGGCAGGGCCTCACCTGGTATCGGAATTGCCGTAGGCAGGTGGTGGTTGGTTTCAGGAGTCGCCACCGCGAAACGGGGGGCGCGCGCTGTCAGAGCCTTGACCTAACCGGAGGTACCAAGAAATGACGGAACGGTTGACCCACGATGTCCTCATCATGGGGGCGGGCCTGGCCGGGCTGCGGGCCGCGGTGGAGATCTCCCGCCGCCTGGAGGGGAAGGCCGACATCGGCATCCTTTCCAAGGTCCAGCTCATGCGGGCCCACTCGGTGTGCGCCGAGGGTGGGACCGCCGCCGTGCTGCGAACGGAGGAGGGCGACTCCATCGAGCTCCACGCCTGGGACACGGTGAAGGGCTCGGACTTCCTCGCGGATCAAGATGTCGCCTGGCGGTTCGTCAAGACCATCCCCAAGGAGATCCTCCAGTTGGACCACTGGGGCATCCCGTGGACCCGCGACGAACATGGCCGCATCGAGCAGCGCCCCTTCGGCGGTCACTCCTATCCCCGGGCCACCCTGGCGGCCGACAAGACGGGCTTCTTCGAGATGCAGTGCCTGTACGACACCCTGCTGCGCTACCGGTGCTTTACCCGCTACGACGAGTTTTTCATCACCGACATCCTGGTCGAGGAGGGCCGCTTCGCCGGGCTGCTCGGGATCCACGCCCCGAGCGGGGAGACCGTGCTGCTCCAGGGCAAGGCGCTCCTCATTGCCACCGGCGGGGGCGGCACCCTGTATGGCTTCACTACGTACTCCCAGACCGTGTCCGGGGACGGGATGGCCATGGCCTACCGGGCCGGCCTGCCCCTCGAGGACATGGAGTTCCTCCAGTTCCACCCCACCGGCCTGGTGCCGTCCGGCATCCTGATGACCGAAGCCTGCCGCGGCGAGGGCGGGTACCTGCGCAACGCCAAGGGCGAGCGCTTCATGGAGAAGTACGCCGCCTCCAAGATGGAGCTGGCCCCGCGCGACATGGTCTCGCGGGCCGAGATGACCGAGATTCTGGAAGGGCGGGGCTTCCCCCACCCGGACGGTCTGGACTACATCCACCTGGACCTCACCCACCTGGGCGCGGAGAAGATCAACACGCGGCTGCCGCTGATCCGCGAGGTGTGCATCAAGTTCATCGGGCTGGATCCCATCGAGAAACCCATCCCCGTCCGGCCGGTGGCGCACTACTCCATGGGCGGAGTGGAGTGCGACATCACTGGCCTCACCCGCGTGCCGAACATCTGGGTGGCGGGGGAGGCCGCCTGCGTGTCGCTGCACGGCGCCAACCGGCTGGGCTCCAATTCCACCGCCGAGTGCCTGGTGTGGGGCGGGATCTGCGGCGAGGAGATCGTCAAGGCGCTCCCGAGACTCAAGGTCACGACCGCCTCGGAGGCCCGGGTGCAGGCGGCGCGCCGGCACGTGGAGGGGATTGCCGCCCGCAGCGGCAACGAGAACCTCTACCAGGTGAAGCAGGAGCTTCGCGCCGCCATGGACAAGTGCGTCGGGGTCTTCCGGAAGGAGCCGGAGCTGCATGAGGCGCTCACAAAGATCACGGAGATCCGGGAGCGGTCCAAGCGGGCGCCGGTGACCGACACGAGCAAGGTGTACAACTCGAACCTGTTCCACGCCCTGGAGATCGAGAACCTGATCGATTTGGCCGAGGTGACTGTGGTGGGGGCGCTGGCGCGGAAGGAATCGCGCGGCGCCCATGCGCGCCGCGACTTCCCCAGCCGGGACGATGAGGAGTGGCTCAGGCATACCCTGGCCTTCCGCACGGAGGCCGGGCCGCGGCTCACGTATAAGGCGGTGACTATCAATACCTGGAAGCCGGTGGAACGGAAATACTGAGGGCGCGGCGCGGGAGGGGGGCCGGCGCCGTCACGGACGGCCGGAACGGGAGGAGAAGGTCTCATGCTCACGACCAAGCATCATCCGAATCGGTTGGGCATCTGGGGCTGGCTGGGGGGCGGGCGCTGGGGCTTCGAGCGCTACCTGTACACCCTGCACCGCCTCACCGGTCTGGGGCTCCTGGCGTATTTCCTGATGCACATCGTCCTCACCACCTCTCGAAGCCTGGGGCCGGAGGCCTGGGCCAGGGCCATGAAGACGGTGGAGGGTCCGGCCTTCGTTCTGGGCGAGTACCTGGTGTTCGCGGCCTTCGCGCTGCACGCCCTCAACGGGGTCCGCCTGGTGCTGCTGGAGCTCGGTGTCGGGGTGGGGAAGCCCATCGAACCGGTCTATCCCTACCGCACCTCGGTCCACGTGCAGCGCCCGCTGGCAGTGGGAGCCATGCTCTTGGCGGCGGCGGTCGCGATCATCGGCGGCCTGGACTTCTTCATCCTGAAGTAGGAGGTCGAATCCCATGCGCGATCAGAAACTGTGGACGTGGCATGTGGCGGCGGGGGTGCTCGTCCTGGTGTTCCTCGGCCTGCACATGGTCATCATGCACCTGACCCGGACGGTGGGGATCGGCACCCCCGCCGGGGGGCACGCGGTGGATTGGGGGAACGTGGTGGCGCGGGGGAAGAGCCTGTTCTTCACGCTCACCTATATCCTCCTGCTGGGCGCGGCCCTGTTCCACGGCCTGTACGGTCTCAGGAACATCGTGTGTGAGCTGGGGCCCTCGGCAGGCCTCAAGAAGGCCATCAACGCCCTGCTGCTCGTCGGCGGCCTGGGCCTTTTCGGGCTGGGAACTTGGGCGGCCATCGCCAGCTTCCAGCTCGCCAGTTCCCTCTAGCAGGATGCTGAAAAACCCACTGTGCGCGAGGCCGCTCAAAAAGGTCCAGATGCAAGGCGGAGTGCGATGCGAGGCGCGAGGCGTACGTGGTGTGTACGTCGCAGCGCCGCGCGAGCACGCCAACACAGCAGATGGGCCTTTTTCAGCGGCCTGCTAGGAGGCGGCCATGGCTGCCACGACACTCCGCGAGGTCGTTTTCCGGGTCCGCCGCTTCGATCCCGAGCGCGATCCGCGCCCCCATTATGAGGACTACCACATCCCGGTCCACCTGGGCCTGACGGTCCTGGACGGCCTGTGGAAGATCAAGGAGAGCCAGTCGCCGAGCCTGACCTGGCGATTCTCCTGCCGGATGGGCATCTGCGGCTCCTGCGGGATGCTCATCAACGGCTTGCCGCGCCTGGCCTGCAACACCCAGGTCGCGGAGCTGGGCACGCCCGTCATCGCGGTGGCGCCGCTGCCGAACTTCGACATCATCCGCGACTTGGTCCCGGACCTCACCCCGATGTTTGCGACCCACCAGGATCTGCGGCCGTACATCATCCGCGAGGACAGGGATGAGCAGGAGAATCCCACGGGCGAGTTCCGCCAGACCCCGGAGGAGCTGGAGCACTATCTCCAGTTCAGCTACTGCATCAAGTGCGGGTGTTGCATGGCCGCCTGCCCCACCGTGGCGTCCGATCCGGAGTACTCGGGGCCCATGCCGCTGGCCCAGGCACACCGCTACAACGCCGACAATCGCGACGGGGGCTTCCAGGCGCGGAAAGGGGAGCTGGCGTTCGGCCGGGGGCCGTGGCGGTGCCACTACGCCGGAGAGTGCTCTCGGGTCTGTCCGAAGGGCGTCGATCCCGCCAAGGCGATCCAGTACATGAAGCGGGCCCTGGTGCTGGATTTCCTGCGTCTCAGGAAGAGGGGGTGCCCGGCCAAGCTGGCCGAGAAGCCCAAGGACGTGAAGCGACGGCCGGACATCCCGGAAGCCCCGAAGCCGACCGTGTAAGGCGCCGCATCGGCATCCGTCGTTCCCGGTTGCCCGATTGCCTGAGGGCCAGATCGCCCGGTTGCCCCTAAAGCTTCTCCTCCGCCCGCCCCTTCTCGTAGTCCTTCCGCGTGTTGGGCAGGTACGTCGGAATCGGCACGTCCCACCAGCCGCTCTTGGACACGCCCGTGTGGGGCCATTCCCTCGCCGTCATGACCTCCACCAGGCTCGGGCGGCCGGAGGCCAGGGCTTTCTTCACGGCCGGCCCGATGTGGTCCGGGTCCTCCACCCGGGCCCCGTTCAACCCGAAGGCCTTGGCGCAGGCGGCGAAGTCGGCGGAGTACACCGACCCGTCCTTCTTTTCGAAGTACGTCCCGATGAGCCGCTTCTTGCCGAAGGCGTTGTACTGCAGGTTCATGATCGAGCGGAAGCCGCAGTTGTTGAGGACCACGAACAGGACCGGCAGGTCCATCTGGGCGACCACCGCCATCTCCTGCATCGTCTGCATGAAGTCGCCGTCGCCGGCGATGCCCAGGACCGGCGCCTTCGGGGCGGCCAGCTTGGCGCCGATGGCGCCGGGCACGGTGAAGCCCATGGCGGAGAAGCCGCCGCTGGTGATGTGGTCCGGGGCCGATACACCTCGAACTCCTGCCAAACCTGCCCCTGGGGAAGCCCGGCGCCCGTCACCACGATGGTGTCCCGGGGGGTCGCGGCCCGAATCTCTTTCAGGGCGCGGGAGATGGTCATGGGCCGGGCATCCGAGCGCTGCATCTTAGCCAGGACCTTGTCCCACTCGGCGTTGAGCCGCTGGATCTCCTTGAAGTATGCCGATCCCTTGTAGGCTTTGGGTTTGCCCAGGTCCTGGAGCTGGGCGATGAGGTCGGCCAGGGCCGCCTGGGCGTCCGCCAACACGCCGACGGCGACCGGATAGTTCTTGCCGATCTCGTGGGGATCGATGTCGATCTGGATGAGCTTGGTGGGCGGAATGGCAAAGCTGGCCCCGTGCCGGTACGAGGAAGCCACCCAGTCGGTGAACCGGCAGCCCACGGCCAAAAGGATGTCGGCCGACCGGCAGACCGCATTCCCCACGGTGCTGGCGGTGTCCCCGGGGTGCCAGCAGTAGAGGGGATGATCCTCCGGGAAGGCCCCCTTGCCCATCCACGTCGTCGTCACGGCGGCCCCGAGAAACTCCGTGACCGCCTTCAGCTCGTCGGAGGCGTTGGCCGTGATCACGCCCCCACCCACCAGGATCACGGGGCGCTTGGCCTTGAGCAAGAGCTCCGCGGCGCGGCGGATGGCGCCCGCGTCGGGTCGCATGCGGCCTTGCGGCTCCCGCTCTTCCGGGTCGGGCAACTCCACATCGGCGGCATCGGCCGCGACGTCCATGGGCAGGTCCACCAGGACCGGGCCGGGCCGGCCGCTCTGCATCTGGTTGAAGGCGCGGTGCATGACGTAGGGGAGCTGGTCCACCCGGCTCACCTGCCAGTACCGCTTGACGATCGGCTCCAGGATGCGGGGGAAGTTGGACCACTGCACGCGCTCGATCTCCTGAAGGACGCTGTGGCCGCGCATGTAGGTGTGGGTGCTGCCCGTGATGAGCAGGACCGCCGTGGAGTCCACATAGGCCTGGGCCATGCCGATCACCGTGTTGGTCGCGCCCGGGCCGATGGAGGTCGTGACAGCCAGCGGCTGACCGCTCACCCGGTAGAAGGCGTCGGCCAGATGGACCCCGCTCTGCTCGTGCATGACCTGGATCATCTTGAGGTGATCCTGCCGATCCACCACGGCATCCAACAACGACACGTTGCCGTGCCCCGGAATCCCGCAGATGTAGGGCACGCCCTGCCGAATCAGGTATTCCACGACGATCTCGCCGCCCGTGAGCCGCATAGTCGTGCCTCCCCTCCTGTTTTTGGAATCCTCCGCTGAAGGCTGGATCCTGACAGCGCCTGGTGGTTCGGGATCCCCAGAACGGCCGAACCGCCGAACACTCGAACGCATTTCCTGCCTTGTCTTGACCGGCCCTATGCATATCGGAAAGCCCCCGTGCGGTCAAGGCGGATCAAGATGGTTCGCACTTCCTCCCCAATGCGAGGCATTCCGGGTGGCCTCCTTTACAGGATCTCCGGCGATTGCTATACGTTCTCCCATGCCTGCCATCGCCTCGGCCTCCTCGGCGAACAACCGGGACATCGCGGTCCTGGTGACGGCGCAGTTCAGCGCGGTTTGCTGGCAACGCGGCCGGCCCGGTGATCGCGACCTTCGTTCTGGCCAATTCGAATCTGCTGACCCTCTACCTCGTCCTGGGGGCGGGCCTCGCGGCGGCGGCGGCCTGCCACCCTCTCGGCCAGGCAAGAAATCGCTAGGGATTTCTCATCTGGTGCGGTAGGGTAACAAAAGTGTGGGCAGCGGCGGAGGGGTGAGCCGGGCGGCCTCGTTCGTGACGCATGCAAGGAGGAGTCATGGCAGGAAGCTCGCGACAACACCGAGGCGAAAAGCGACGGAAGGAACTGGCGCGCAAAGCGCGGCAGGAAGAAAAACGTCAGCGGCGGGCGGAAAAGAAACCCGGCGGCGCGGGCAGCGGGCCGCCCATTGACTGGGAGGCGGGCGAGACCGGAACGCCGCCCGCTGGCGACGTTGGATCGGGACCGACTCCCGGTGGCCCAAAGGACGTGGAGCCGTCGTAGCTCTTAATCTCCAGACGAGCCTGTTCGCCGAAAGCGAATCCGTACCGGTCCTGCATCGTCGTGCCTGCTGACTTCACGCCTCTCCCGTCGGCCCCGCCTCGGTCGCACCACGCACGGGACGTCAGCCTGCACCCTTAGCCTCCAGGTCCCCTCCTCGCTGGCTGGGATCAGGGCCGCTCCTCGAAGCGCGCCCCGGGACGGCGCATCCACCAGAAGGTCAGCGCCAGGACGCACAGGAGTCCCAGCCCCCCACCCGCCGCGAAGGCCGCGGACACCCCGAACATCTCAGCGATGGATCCGACAAGGAACGAGCCGATGGGAGTGGCGCCGACGAAAACAAACGCATAGATGCTCATGACGCGGCCGCGCAGCGTGTCCGGAACCGTGACCTGGATGGTCGAATTGCAGCTGGCCAAGAACACGATCTGGGAGAATCCGACGATCGCCAAGGCCACGGCCGCTGGCCAATAGTGGTGGAGCGCCGCCAGCGAGAGAGTCGTGGCCGACGTGACGAGCCCCGCCGCGACCAGGGCGGTGAGTCGCGGCCGGCGACTGCCCAGGGTGGCAAGCGCGAGGGCGCCGGCCACGGCGCCCAGGCCCAGCGCCGACATGAGAAGTCCGAAGCCCTGCGCGCCCAGGCCGAGGACGTCGCGGGCCAAGAGGGGGACCAGGACGTTGTAGTTGAGCACGAACAGGCTCACGGCGGACAGGAGGCCCAGGATCAGCAACACCAGGGGGGTCCCCAGGGCGTAGAGGACTCCCGTCTTGATGTCCTGGAGCACCGAACTGCCCGCCCGAGGATGGGGCAAGCCCTCGGCCTGCATGCCGAAGAGCGCGATGATGACGGCCAGGAAGCTCACGCCGTTCAGGAAGAACGCGGGCCCCACGCCGTAACGGGCCACCAGGAGTCCGGCAGCGGCGGGGCCGACGATGCGGGCCCCGTTGAACATCGCGGAGTTGAGCGCGATGGCGTTCATGAGGTCGTCCCTGCTCACCATCTCGACGATGAAGGACTGCCGCGTGGGCATGTCGAGGGAGTTGGCGAAGCCGTAGAGGCAGGCCAGCACCGCCACGTGCCAGTACTGCACGTATCCGGTCCATGCCAGGGCCGAGAGGACGAATGCCTGGAGCATGAGGGCCGTCTGGGTGCCGATGATGAGCCGGCGCTTCGGGACCCGGTCGGCGATCACGCCGGCCACGAGCGAGAAGAGCAGAAAGGGCCCGAACTGCAGGGTGCCGATGAGCCCGAGCTTGAAGGGGGAGTTCGTCAGCTCGAGGACCAGCCACGCCTGTCCGACGCTCTGCATCCAGGTGCCGACGAGCGAGATCAGTTGCCCCGAGAAGAACAGGCGGAAGTCCCGATGATTGAGGGCGCGCAAACCACCTGGAAAGGCCATCGGCTCTCTGTGTGTCCCTACAGCGGGTTTCGGCGGCGACGAGGGCGGTAGCCGCCAGTTCCATCCCCCTCGGGAGGACTCGTCACCGGGCAGAGATCCAGGCGTCGACGATGCTCCAGATGAACACGGCCAGCAGGGCGAGCAGCACGCCCAGGCTCGCCAGAGGGTGGGGCAGAAGGCCGATCATGAAGTCCTGGACCGAGAGCAGATTCCCCAGGGCCCAGGTCGCCGCAACCCCGGCGATCAGGAAGGCAGCCCCTTTCCCCCACGCGTGCAAGTAGAACTGTCCGAGCCCCGGGAACACGCCGGACAGGATGAGAGCGATCCACTGATGACGCCTGGCCATGATCATTCCCTCCGCTCGCAACGGGGCCCGTTCCCGCCTTGGCGCACCGGGTACCCAGCGCCCGCGCTGGGTGTCCTTGGCGGTTGGGGAGTTCGGATCGCAATCGGGTCGTCAGTGCGACAAGGAGAGGGGATTGAAATCCGTTTCGTAGTCGTATACGTCCACCCCCTCCTGCCGCTTGAGAAAGCTCACCACCCAGTACGTCACCGGGGTTGCGGCGGCCTCGTACGCCGATTTCGCCAGCCACTGGGTCACAATCGCAGAGGCGAGCCCCGCCAGCGGAATCGTCCCGACAAACGCCAGGGTGATGAACACCAGCGAGTCCAACGCCTGCCCGACCAGGGTGGACCCGATGGTGCGCGTCCACAGCCACCGCCCCCGCGTGGCGATCTTCATCTTGGCGAGGACGAATGAGTTGGCGAACTCTCCCACGAGGTAAGCGAGGAACGACGCCAGCAGGAGACGCGGCGTGTACCCCAGGATTCGCTCGTAGGCGGCCTGGCCATCCCAGAAGGAGGCGGCGGGCAACACCTGGCCGAGCCAGATGGCGATCACGGTGACGAGGTTGCAGAGGAAGCCCAGCCAGATCACCAACCGCGCCTGGCGGTAGCCGTACACCTCGGTCAGCACGTCGCCAGCGATGTAGCTGATGGGGAAGATGATGATCGCGGCCGGCACGACGAGCCCGAACACGTGGACCAGCTTGACCGCGGTGATGTTGGCGGTGATGAGGCAGGTGATGAAGACGGCGACGAGCGCCACAAAGTATTGGGAGAATCTCGCGCCCGACGGGGTCGGCCATGTTCCTGGTGCAGCCATGCTCCTCCGCCTCTCCCTCAATGCCAAGAGTCTATGCGAGTCCCGTCGTTCCGTCTGCGCAGACGGGGATCATCGCCGAGGAGTTGCGCATGGGGCAAAGAACGAACCCACCCCCCCAGGGAATCCAGCCTACTTTCGGGAACGTAACGCCCGAGTCGGATGTCTCCAGCAAACCCCGGAGCCCCGAGGAGGCGCCCTGAGGTGCCAGACCGTGCGGGGGGGTACCCAATGCGCGCATTGGGTCCGGTCCGGCCCGGAGGCCACCCTGGGTGGCCGACCCGGAGCAAGACGGCCTCATCCAGCCGGGTACCCTATGGGCCGGCTGGGTGCCGTCGCGGGCCGGCACCCGAAGGGCTGCCTCCCGGGGGTCCGGGGTGTGTACCGAACATCAGACTCAGTAGGCTTGTTCGCACGCTAGCCAACGCGCAGGTAACGGCCGAAGTGGTCCAGCGTGCGACGCCAGGCGTCGTTGGCGGCATCGCGGCGGTACGCCTCCGGTCGCTCGTTGTTGAAGAAGGCGTGGCCGGCACCCGGGTAGACGATGACTTCAGCCTCGCGTCCTCGCTTTCGCTGGTTCTCGGCGAAGGACTTCGCGTCCGGGACGGAGAAGAACTGCTCGTTCTCGCCGAAGAAGATCAGCCCCGGCGCGGTGATTTTGTCGAGCGGGGCCGCGCCCGCAGGGGGAAACCCGTAGAATGCGACGTAGGCATCCCCCCCGGGCTGGGCGGCGGCGATGATGGTGAGGGCGCCTCCCATGCAGAAGCCCGTGATACCCACCCGGGTCGCCCCCTCGGCCTCCCGGAGATACCGGACCGCCCCGGCAATCTCCTGGGCCGCGCGCCCCCAGTCGAGGCCTTTCATCAGGTGCTCGGCTTCCTCGGCCTCCAGGGTGCTCTTCCCGTGGTAAAGATCCGGGGCCAGCGCCAGGTAGCCCTGGGCCGCAAAGCGGCCCGCGATGTCCTTGATGTGGGGAACGAGCCCCCACCATTCCTGGAGGACGATGATTCCCGGCTTCCCCTTGTCCGGCCGGGCGAGATGCCCATTGGCCTGTCCGACCGCTGAGGAAAATGTCACGCTCGTGGTAGTCGGCATGGGTTCTCCCTCCCCGTTCGTTACTTCCAGCCCATTCGCTCCCGCAAGGATGTGATGTGGGCGACGTGATGCCGCCCGTGAAACGCGTAGGTCTGAAGGGCCCGGTCCAGGGTCACCACCTGGGAGTCCGGCCGCCGGAAGGTGCGAGCGAAATCCCCCGGCGCCAGGGAGGTGAGCAACAGCACCCAGCGTTGGTGGAGCGCATCCAACAAGGCGAGCGACGGCTCGACGGGCGCCGTTCGCGCGTCGGAAAGTTCGCCCCAGGCGGCGGCGTCATAGCCCTTGATTGTCGGCTCGGATTCGGTCAGGGCCAGGCGGAACCGCACGTACACGTGGATGTGGCTGTCCGGCATGTGATGCACGACCTGGCGGACGGTCCAGCCGCCGGGGCGGTACGGGGTGTCGATCTGCTCCGGCGCGAGGCCGGCCACCGCGGCGCGGAGCGCCCCGGGCGCCGCAGCGATCTCTCCGATCCACCGCTGCCGTTTGTCCGGCGTGACGTCGGGGTCCTCCACGAACTTTCCGATGGGATACTGGAGATCAGCCATGGATCCGCCTCCTGTGGGAGTGCGTCGGCGAAGAACAAGGTCGGGCACTTCGCCAGCCTATGGCGAAGGGCCAGGCCATGGTACCTCATTAGGGCCAGGAGTGACAATATCGCTCCGTCCGCGGATCCGTAAAGCGACTAAAGAAGCAACGTCCCCTAGCCATGTCAACGCCTGCCCTCGAGTCATTCGTATCGGCGAAGGATATCCCAGTATGCGCCGCGATATCCTTTCTTGATAGCATCCACCAGCCGTTGATTGGCATTGTAGTTGTAGTTTCTGTCCGGTCTTCCCGGATCAAAGAAGAGGAAACGCCTGTCATCGCCAATGAGCTGATCGAGCAGCTCGGAGGCGAAGGGCGCAATTCTCGGCTCAAGAAAGAACAGAGGATCTGACGGGCCATCTCCACCGGAAAGGCCCTCTCTCAGGCCGTCTTGGGTCACCACCTTCGCAAGCTCTGTTCCTGGATAGACCCGCACGCCCACGGCAACGCCGACCCGGTCCGGTTCGGCACGTCGCATGAGCTCAATTGTGCGAATGATGCTGTCTCGCGACTCCCCCGGTGAGCCGAGCAAGAGATCGAACATCACCGCTATGCCCTCCGCTTTGCACGCAAGGCTGGCATTCAAGATGTCAGGCGGCGTGAAATCCCGCTTCAGCCGTCCCAAGATTTCCTCATCGCCACTGTCCACCCCAAAGTTGATTCCAACGCATCCGGCGCGGTGCATCAGCCTGGCAAGTTCGGGGGAGAAGGGAACTGGCGCGCAATAGGCGTACCACCGCAATTTGTCGCCGAGATGGCGGCGAACAATCTCGCCGCACACTTGGGAGGCGTGCCGCTCGGGTATATTGAACTCACTGTCGCAGGTGTGGATGTGGTCAATCCCTTGCGCGAGCAGTCTCTCCAGCTCATCAACGACAGCCTCCGGCGGTCGAGTTTGCGTTTTTTTGCCCTTCGCAATCGGGTCGGCGCAGTAGACACACGAGCGGGGGCAGCCGCGTTTGGTCTCAATACCTGCTTGGCCTCCCTCGCGCAAGTAGCGCGCGTTGTCAAGCCAGCTTCGGCTCATCGGCGGGAGGTTTACCAGAGGCGGGGCTACGGCCGGGTTGCGATGGCAGTTGCCGTTGCCACGCCACACGAGATTCGGCAGGTCCAGCCATTCCCGCTTCGCTTCCATCCTGTTGGCGAGCTTGACGAGGGCAAATTCCCCGTCCGCCCATACTCCGGCATCGGCCTCGCAGAGCTGAAGAGCTTGCTCGGGCATGACCGAGAATCCAACACCCCCCAGCACTACCAGGGCATCCGTATGCCTGCGGATCGTATTCACGATGTCGGCAAACTCAGGAAGAAACGACTGGCGGCTGGTGAACGCGGAGTCGTCCGAGTTGCGCAGCGTGACCCCAACCAGGGCAAAGCTGGTCTTCTCGAAAAAGGTCGCTATGGCAGAGCCCCAATCATCCGCCCAGCAAAGGTCGAGCACTTCGACCTGATGCCCCGCCGCGTTGATCGCCTCAGCCACATACTCAAGGCCGATCGGCGCGATCGGGGGCTTTATCCGGTTCGTATTCACCAACGCGACGTGCATGAGCCATCCCCTATCCGAACCGTTGGGCAGAGAGACGCGATTAGGGCACGTTGCGCCTTCGGTGGCTTTTTCTTCTTCCGGCCAAAGGAAGTGGGCGGCCAGCGGGGGCCGCAGTCGGTAGTCGGCGCCGGGCGCCTAGCCGTGCTTGACGTAGATGTTCCCGATGACCCGGTTGACGCGGTTGCAGTCATCCACGGCGCGCTCCAGGATCTCGGCGATCTCGCGGCGCTGGCGGAGCTGCGTGTGTTTGTCGAAGGCCGCCACCACAAGCTCCGACCCGCTCGCCAGGCCACGCGCCCCGCTTTCTCTCATGACCTCCCGGATATCCAGGTAGCTCTCGCGGATCATCCGCCGCTCGAGGTCGTCCGCTTCGCGTTCGAGCGGCCGGATCTCGCCGGCGTGCGCGTAGTAGCTCGTATCCAGCGTCCGGAGGGCTTCGACCTCTCTCTTGAGAACCGCGGAGCAGGCCTCGAGGATCTTCACCAGCCGGATGAGCGTGGGATCCAGCGGCAGCCGGTAGTCCGCCAGACGCAGGACGGCGCGGGAGACCTCGTCCATGATGTCGTCATTCGCCACGGCGAGGGTGTAGATGTCCTCCCGGTCGATGGGCGTGATGAACGTCTCCTGGTCCAGCCGGATGATGCGGTTCGTCAGCGCATCACACGCCTCTTCGGCGCTCTTGATGTCGAATCCCACGTCCTGCCCGACGGGCTTCCCCTCCTGGCATGCGAGCGCCAGCTTCTGCACGGCCGTTCCAATGGCGGCCATCTGCTCGTCAAAGAGCGTGAAGAAATCGTGTGTCTGCGGCCCAAGGCGGCACCGCAGGCGATGAATGACTCCAGCCAGCCATGTGGTTCGATTTCCCATTCGTGACCTCGCTCTCAAGACGGCAGGGGGTTAGGGGCGGCTTTATTGGCTTTACGTTGACCGGTCGGAACACCTATACCGCCGTCCAGCCGCCGTCCACCACGTACACGCCCCCGGTGCGAAGGCCGATCGCATCAGCCTCGCATCTCGATCACCCCTCAGAGTGTGTGAAAATATCGGCCAATCGGCGGCAAGCGCATTTTTCACCCACGGAGAATCAAGAGGTTACAGTTGGGCTCTCGGCCCGGCGACGATTTCTTCACACACTCTCACACGCCCAACCCGTGCTCGCGCAACTTCGCCTCGACCGACCGGTCGGTCCGAGGGCGGTAGCCCGGCAGGGGCAAGAGAGACGTGTGAATCGCATCCAAGAGCCAGCCGGGCTGGGGGAAGAAGAGATCCTCCATCTCGGCGGCCGGGGTGATCCAGTTGCGGGCGCCCACCACGGTGACCGGCGCGTCCAGGGCATCGAAGCAGAGTTCCTGGATCGTCGTGGCGAGGGTCTGGGGAAAGCTCCCCCGCTCGCAGGCGTCCGAGGTCACCAGGATGCGTCCCGTCTTCCTCACCGACTCGATCACTGTTCGGTAGTCAAAGGGCACGAGGCTCCGGGCGTCGAGGATCTCGGCCGAGACGCCGAACTCCGCCCGGAGGCGGTCGGCGGCCTCGACCGCCCGGTACAGGGCGGACCCCACGCTGAGGATCGTGAGGTCCGTTCCTGCCCGCTTGACCTCGGGGAGGCCGATGGGGATCGTGTAGTAGCCGGCCGGGACCTCCTTCTGGAACCACTTGGTCATGCCGTACAGCCGCTGGCTCTCGAAGAAGACGACCGGGTCGCCTCCCGAGAGCGCGGAGGCCATGAGGCCCTTGGCGTCGTAGGGCGTCGCCGGGAAGACCGCCTTGAGGCCGGGGACATGCGCCACCATCGCGCTCCAATCCTGGGAATGCTGGGCGCCGTACTTGCTGCCCACGCTCACGCGCAGGACGACCGGCATCGTGAGGACGCCGGCTGACATCGCCTGCCACTTGGCGAGCTGGTTGAAGATCTCGTCGCCGGCCCGCCCCATGAAGTCGCAGTACATCAGCTCCACCAGGGCCCGCCCTCCCTCCATGGCGTAGCCCACGGCGGTCCCCACGATGGCCCCCTCGGAGATGGGCGTGTTGAAGAGCCGGCGGTAGGGCAGGCTTTCGGTCAGGCCCCGGTACACGGCGAAGGCGCCGTCCCAGTCCCGGTTCTCCTCGCCGTAGATGACCAACCGCTCGTCGTGGTAGGCGTGGTGGACGATGGCCTCAAAGAGGGCGTCGCGGAACGAAACGGCCTTCGCCTCGGAGAGCTTCTCGCCCGTGGCCGGATCGATTCCCGCCCGGCTCTTCTTGGCGACGGCCTGCACCCGGCTGTTTTCCGCCAGGGGCTTTTTCACCGCGCCGGGTGAGACGCCGGGGAGTGCTGCCTGGGCAGCATGCGAGAACATGACCCGGGCGATGTCCTCCCCCGCGAGCCTGGGTGAGATGGCGAGGTCCACGGCGAGGCGGCACACCTTCTCCACGGTCGCCGAGGCGTACTCGGCGAGGGCCGTGAGATCCGACTCGCCGGCCGCACCGGCGGCGAGGAGTTGGCCCCGGAACTCCAGGAGGGGATCCACCGCCTGCCACTGCTGCAGTTCCTCGCGCGTGCGGTACGAGCCGGCGTCGCTGGGCGAGTGGCCGCTCTGGCGGTAGGTGAGGATGTCGAGGAGGACGGGGCCCTCGCCCGCGGCGAGCACGGAAAGCTTCCGGCGGAAGGCGTCGATGACCGCCAGCGGGTTGTTCCCGTCCACGGTTTCGGCGTGCAGGTTCCACCGGTTCAGGCCAGCGGCCAGGGTGGCCAGCCGCTCAAAGCCCATGGTCTCACCCCGGGGCTGGCCCCCCATCCCGTAGAAGTTGTCCATGACGGCGAAGATGATCGGCAGGCCGCCGCGGTAGTCCGGCTCCCAGAGCGTCCAGAGCTGGCCCATGGTGGCGAAGTGCAGGGCCTCCCACACCGGACCGCAGCCCAACGATGCATCCCCGATGTTGGCGACGGCGATGCCGGGCCGCCGCCGGGCCCGCTTGTAGAGGGCTGCCCCGGTGGCGATGTCGGCGCTCCCGCCGACGATGGCGTTGTTGGGGTAGATCCCGAACGGGGGGAAGAAGGCGTGCATGGAGCCGCCCAGGCCCCGGTTGAATCCGGTGGCGCGCCCGAAGATCTCCGCCAGGAGGCCGTAGAGCAGGTACTCGATCGCCAGAGCCTTGCCGCTCACGGGGGCCTGCCGCTCCACCACCCGGAGGATGGCGCCGTCGAGGTACGCCTCCATGATCCGCTGGAGGTCTGCTTCGCTCAACTGGTGGATCGCAGAGAGCCCCTTGGCGATGACCTCGCCGTGGCTTCGGTGGCTGCCGTAGATGTGGCTCTCCACGTCGAGGAGGAACGCCTCGCCCACGGCCGCGGCCTCCTGGCCGATGGACAGGTGCGCCGGGCCCTGGTGGTTGTAGGCGATCCCCTTGTAGCGCCGCACCCGCTTGAGTTCGGCGAGCATCTCTTCGAACTCGCGGATGAGCAGCGTGTCGCGGTAGATGCGGCGGGCATCCTCCGCGGTGAGGCGACCGCCGGCCAGCTCATCCGCCAGCGTCTGGCGATAGACGTTGACCGGGATCCTCCCCAGGTCGATGGTTTCGGATCGCCGGACTTCCTCCGGGGCGATGACGAGACGTTTGACCATGTTCAGCGTGCTCCGACGAGAGGGACCCTGCGCGTCACCAAGGGCGGCGTCCGGGGAAGGAAGCCGTCAAGATGGAGCGGGTCGTGTCGAAGGTGTCGGCGCGGCATCGTACGGATCCTCCAGGAGGTCGAACGCGCAATGCCGCCTCTTCCGCAGGCGTTTTAGCAGCGCTGCCAATACAAGTCAAGGACCGTGGGGAACGAGACGGGATGTGTCGGACGATCGGGGAACGGCGGCGGTGGGTCGGGGCAGTCGGCTCGGATGGGTCCGGCGCTCGCTAGGCGCGGGAGGATTTCGGACGCGGGACACGAGTGTCCTGAGTCAGAGATCCGCAGCATTTGTCGGGGCTGGCCAGGGCGTCCCGGAGCGCCGCGCCCGCGGGGCCGACCCAGTGCTTCGCGCCGGGTACCCCGGTCCGGCACGGAGGCCCCCGATCTGTGGGGGCCGACCCCGGCGCGCCAACCCTCATGTAATCCTCACTGGATTCGCCAAGCTCTGGTTACCGCCTTCCACGCCCGCTTTCTCCAGATGACGCAGCCCGAGACTGAGGCCACGGCCTTCCATCCGGTTTGAGGAGAGCGTGCGGATCCTTGTCGATACAAAAGCCCACCTCGGAAAACGAGGTGCCTACCTCTTGGGCCAGCCGGAACTTACAGCATAGATTACCAGGCCTTCTTGCGGTCCACCAAACGTCACTTGTTTATGAAAAGCCAGGGAATCGAATTCACCCAGACCGCGACGGTGGTGCGCGGGCCAGGATTAGACAGCCGATGCGGAGTAGTAGAGGGGTATGTGATACTATCTCCCGGGCCTAACGTATAGCACTCCTGCCCCAATTCGAGGTTCAACTTACCCTGAATGACAAGCCCGCACTCAACTCCTTCGTGGCGGACCTTCTCCTTTCCGGTCGAGGCGCCAGGCCCCCATTCATTGACAACAAACTCACATTTCAAGTCATAGTGCTTCGAGAGTAGTTGGAACCTCGCGTTGCCTTCAGTGATAAGAGTCTTGCGCTTTTCCTTGTGTAGGACAGGAGAGCCGTTATTCCCATCCTCATTCGATTCCAGGAGCGAAGCTACACTCACCTTCAGGCAGTTGGCAATGAGACTAAGGACGCTCAAGGACGGATTTGCCTTGCCGCGCTCCAATTGGCTAACCAGGCTCGGGGTCACGCCCGCATGATCTGCCACGGCCTTCAACGTTAACCCTTCACCCTTGCGCAATTCTCGGATTCTCGTTCCGAGGTGGGCGCTGATGTTGGCCATTCGTGCCTCTCTCCCCCTCCGGCAATTCGAAACACCGAAGCCAGCCCAAAGATTCCCGCAAGCCGATCGTCCCTGTGTAAAACGTAACTCTATTAAATTGTAGAACCACTTCAATTCTTGTCAAGTCAAAAAACCTACCCAACGACGATTTCAATCACTTCGTCGCCGTTTTCTTAGCGCCACTTACGAAAGTGGAGTGAAACGATCTTGGCATGAATCCGATGGTAGGCCGATCGGAGTTTTGTCGGCGTGCGCCATGGCTTTTTCTCTTGACAAATTTTAAATATTAATTAACTTATTCTTAAGATGTACTTCAATTCGTCGGACTGAGTCGGACCTTTGGCGGCCATAACCGAGGATTGACTCATGGACTTCCGCCGCCCAGCTGACCAAGGGACCCCTCCCCGTCCCCAGCGAGTTCGCACCCGGATCGGCTCAAAGGCAAGACTCTACAGATCCAGACCTCTTGTCCCACCACAACGGGCGCTCGCAGCCGGACTCTTCATCCGACCCCATTTGAGAACTAGGTGTCATGCAATGCAGTCGCGGGCTCACGCCGGAGCAAGGGCGAGCTCTTTGACGCACCGGAGGCACAGGAGGTGATCTTCGAGGCCTTGGACGAGGCGGAGAAGGTGGTGAATGCCGAGGGGGTGATGTTGCGGGCGCAAGAGACGGACCGTGAAGGCGCTCCAGAACTTGTATTCTCGGCAGGTGCTCACCGAGCTATTTGACTGCAGGTCGAGGTCGACGCATCTAGTGCTGAGGCGTCAATACGCGGGGGAGCCCAGCGCGGGGTCACTGACGAGCAGGAAGGCACGATGTCTCACGCGGCCGCCTGCACGACGTCCCCGGCATGTTGCCCCGCTAGACCCCGTCGTGTTGCTGCCTCGGTCGGCATGCAGGCAGGACGGCCGCCGCGGGATCAGGTCTTCTTCGAGCACGAGGTGGCGTTTCTCAGCCAAGGCCGTAGCCCAAGGGTGCCGGACGATGAACGGGCTGGGCATGCCGCTCTACCAGGTCGTGGGCACCGTGGGCAACTTCGAGCGACGGACGGGATGTGCTCCTGCTGCCAATGCGGCAGGTGCTAGTGGATGCCTTGGAGGTGCGGGAGCGGGGCACGATATGAAGCCGGGGTCCTGTGCCGAAATCCCAGCGGCCTCTTCAGGAAAGGAGCGAGGAGATGGTAAAGGCAAAGATTGCGTTCATGCACGGCCCGAACGACCTGCGGATCGAAGAGGTGAGCGTTCCGGACCCCAAGCCGGACCAGATTCTCATCGAGCTGAAGGCCGCAGGTATCTGCGGATCCGATGTCGAGTGCTTCGAGGGCCACTCGAAGGAGGGGCGGTACGACATCGCCCCGTACACGCCCGGCCACGAATGGGCCGGGCAGGTCGCCGCGATCGGGAGCCAGGTCACCGGCTTTAAGGTGGGCGACAAGGTCACGGGCGATTGCTGTATGAACTGCTTCAAGTGCGAGAACTGCAAGCGGGGGCTCATGCCGGCCGCCTGTCTGAACTTCCGCGAAGCGGGTTTCCGGCCCGACTCGCCGGGCGGGTGGGGCGAGTACCTCCTCATGGAAGAGCACTACGTGCATAAGCTCCCGGCGGACTGGAAGTACGAGGAGGGCGCCCTGGTGGAGCCCTTCTCGGTTGGCCACTACGGGGTATGGGGTCCGGGGGGCTGGGTGGACGCCAGCGACGACGTGGTCATCTTCGGCGGCGGCATGATTGGGTTGACCACCCTGCTCGTTTGCAAGGCCGCCAGCGCCAACGTGATGGTGGTCGAGCCCCTGGCAAATCGGCGGGAACTTGCCAAAACGCTGGGTGCCGACGTCGTGATCGACCCCACGCAGGTCAAAGATCTGGCGGCGGAGGTCAGCAAGCACGCGGCCACCTCCCGGGGTGCCACGGTCGTGGTGGAGGCGTCGGGCAACGACCGGGCCATCGCCGCCCTGTTCGACGTGGTGGGCTTCCAGCCCCGCATGCGCCTGATCGGTCACTCCATCGGCCGCAAGGTGCCTATCGAGATCGGCAAAACCATGTGGCGCGGCATCGCGATGTACGGGCAGGGCGGGACCTCCTACCACATGCCACGCACGATCACGTGCATGGATCGCGTGCGAAAGAATGTGGACTTGACGCAGCTCATCTCGCACAAGTTCCCCTTCGAGAAGCTACACGAGGCGATGCAGACCGCCGTCACGAAGAAAGCTGAAGCCCTGAAGGTGATGCTGACGTTCTGAGCAAGGCGAGGCCGCAGGCTGGTACTTGCTACCTGTGGGGAAATGAGCATGGGGTGTGCGAATCGGGTAGGGAGGAAGCACGATGAAGAAATCCATTTGCATTGAAAAGATATTCCTGGAGGTGCCGTTTTACGAACGGTTCAAGCTCGTTAAAGATGCGGGCTTTGACTACGTAGAATTCTGGACCTGGGAGGACAAGAATCTCGACAGGGTTGTTGCCCTTCTCAAGGAATATCATTTACAAGTCGCGAGTATTTCCGGCGATAAGATCTTCTCGCTCATCATCAATGAAGAGCGGGAACCATACCTTGAGTATTTGGCCAGATCACTGAAAGCGGCACATGTGCTCGATTGTCACTACGTGGTCATCCACTCCAACGGGATTGATAAAGGAAAGGTGACCAACGACGGGGCCGGCATCAGCTACGCAAAAAAGGTCGCCAGCATGACCAGAACGCTGGGTGAAGCGGCGAAGATGGCCGAGGCAGCGGGAGTCACCTTAGTCCTCGAAGCGGTCAATACCTACAGTATGCCTGGGTATTTTCTCAACACGACGGCGGAAGCGGGTGACATCGTCCGCGTTGTCGGCTCCCCATACCTCAAAATCCTCTACGATATATGGCATATGCAGCGGATGGAAGGCAACATGGTCCATTTCCTGACGCAGTACAGCGACGTGCTGGGCTATGTCCATATCGGCGATGTCCCTGAGCGGCATGAGCCAGGGACGGGGGAGATCAACTTCGACAAGATCAAGAGCACCTTGAAGTCGCTCGGCTACGAGGGCGTATTCGGGTTTGAGTTGGTGCCGTCCGAATCCTCCGTGAAGTGCTGCGAAATCCTCAAGGCGTTTTAGGGGTAGATCGCGACTCTCGCTTTATCGCTGACGTCTCAGCTTCTGGGCATTGGTGGCTCAAGTGCTTTCACCAACTTCACTGAGGGAGATGAACCGTGACAAATACCAACGGGCTGTTGGCGACCAAACAGGCTGATCTGTTCTTCGAGGACAACGCGGTCGGGCGATTGAAGAAGGAGATCTGGGAGGCGAGCGATCCGCAGATTGACGCGTGGCTCAAGGAATACGGGACGCCCTCACCCTGCGAATGGACCAAGCCGGGGTCGTACATTCAGACCACGGTCCGGCACCAGGTGGAGGCCAACCGGCGGAAGAACGACATCGTGCTGATCCCCCTGGGGTGCACCGAGAACCACGGCAGGCACATGGTGAGCGCGGCGGACACGCTCTACGTCAGCATGATCTGTGAAGGGGTCCGCCGCTACACGGCGAAGCGCGGGGCCCCGGTGAACCTGGCTCTGCCGCCCCTGATGTACGGCGGACACCCCTACCACCACATGGGCATGCCCGGCACCGTCATCCTGCGGGAGATGGTCGTCCGGGAGCTGCTCATCGACGTGATGCTGGGGCTGTGGAACGACGGGTTCCGCAAGCAGATCTTCGTGAACAACCACGGGCACCTGTGGATGCTGGAGGCGGCAGTGCAGGAGTTCTGCAAGCGGTACCAGCTCCCGGGGATCTACCGCGTGATGGACTGGCACCGCGCCGTTCGCGAGTTCTTCCGGACCAGCGACGCGGGCGGGGAGTACGAGACGCCCTTCATCCACGCCGACGAGTCCGAGACGTCGCTGTCGTTGTTCCTCTATCCCGAGATGGTGGACATGGCCTACGCCGTGGATACGGAATCGGTGCAGTTCCTGCCCGGCGGGCACTTCGACACCTCTGTGGATTCCTACCGTCGCCCCCACCGCTGGAGCGAGGGCGAGGGCCATTTCGCCATCGAGATCAAGGGCACCCCGGAGGGAGTGGTCGGGAAGGCGACGAAGGGGGATCCCCGCAAGGCCCGGCGGCCCATGGTCGCCATTATGCGCTACCTGACCTTGGTGCAGGACGAGATCTTGGCGGCGTTCCCCGCCGGGACGCTTCCGCCCACGGACAAAGTGAGTCTCCGCGACCCGGAGGAGCTGGCGCCCTACCTGAAAGAGCCCTTCAGCCCCGGGTGGAAGTCGGTCTATGGGTTGCCCGCGGTCGGTCAGCTCTAGCCGGCTGCTGATACGGGCCCATCTGCGGGCACCCATCCTCCGGAAGGGTACCCGGCGCGCTCGCGCGGCCCTGCGACGTACGGACGCAGTACGCCTCGCGCCTCGTATCGCACGGCGCCTTGCATCTGGACCTGTGTGAGCAGCCTCAGCGAGAAGGGGTCTTTCCAGAAAAGGAGACGGACTATGAAGCAAGTCGGCCTGATCGGACTGGGTGATATGGGGATGGGTCTGGCAAAAAACATCCTCAAGCACGGGTATGAGCTGACCGCGTACGACCTCCGACCGGATCGATTGGCGCGACTCACTCAGTTGGGAGGCAAGGCCGCGGCAGATTGCCGGGAGGTGGGGGAGAACGCTGAGGCGGTGTTCGTGATGGTGCTGAACGGGAGCCAGGTCAAGCAGGTGGTCCTGGGGACCCCGGGGCTGCTGGAGGCGCTGAAGCCGGGCGCCACGGTCATCGTCTCGGCGACGATCCATCCGTCCGACGTGAGGGCACTGGAAGCGCCGTTGGCCGCGAAGGGCATCGACTTGATCGACACGCCGGTGAGCGGCGGCCGGGGGGGCGCAGAGAGCGGCACCCTCACCATGATGGTGGCCGCCAAGGACGCGGTGTTCGAGCGCTGTAAGCCCCTCCTCGAGGCCGTCGGACAGCAGATCTACCGCGTGGGTGAAGAGATCGGCATGGGGCAGACCGTGAAGGCAGCGGTCCAAGCCTTCGTCTGTGCGAGCTACACGTCGCTTTTCGAAGCGCTGGTGCTCGGCGTGAAGGCGGGCGTGAAGCCCGAGATCCTGAACGAGGTATTCAACGCGAGTTTCGTGGCCAGCCCGCTCACGCGGAACGCCATCCCGCTCATCATGGAGCGAAAATTTAAAGGTTCGGGCGGCCAGATCGTGGTGACGCACAAGGACGTCGGCATCTCGATGGCCCTCGGAAAGGACCTGGGGGCAGCGCTATTCACCGTAAGCGCCGCCTATGAGGTCTTCCACGCGGGCAAGTCGCTCTTCCCTGGCGAGGACAACTGGGCCATCGTGAAGCTGTTCGAGCAGATCGCCGGAGTCGAAGTCAAGAAGCAATAACGGAGGAGCCAGAATGAAACTCGGGGTAATTACCGACGGCATCAGTGACGGCATTCACCGGGATCTGGAGCATGCCCTCCAGGTGATGACGGAGGCCGGGCTCCAGTATGCGGAACTGCAGTTCGTTTGGGACAAAGAGATCGGCGATCAGACGCCGGCGGAGATCCAGAAGATCAAGGAGCTGATCGGGCGATACAAGGCGCAGGTCTCCTGCATCACGCGCCACAACTTCTCCGGCCTCTCGGTGATGACGACCACGCCCGACGACGAAGCTTTTAAGAAGCATCTGGAGGGGTTCAAACGGTGCATCCGCGTCGCCAAGGAGTTGGGGACGAACCTAGTCCGGACGATGAGCTATCGCAAGGAGATGATCCTCTCCGGCTACAACGGCGCCGACAAGTGGGTGACCAGCCAGGGCGCCTGGGACAAGTTGCTGAAGTTGATGGAGGCCCCGGTGCGGTTGGCCGAGGATGCGGGGATTACGCTGGTCGTCGAGACCGGCAACAACGCCATGATCACCTCCGGTTTCCTCGGGAGAAAGCTCATCGACGACCTCGGCAGCAAGCACCTGAAGATGATGTGGGACCCGGCGAACTCGCTGTACTGCAAGGATGTCCCGTACCCAGACGCATACGAGCAGATCAGGGATTGTCTTGGACACGTCCACATCAAGGACTGCAAGGTGGACATCGCCCGCGCCACCGTCCGTTTCTGCCCCTTGGGGGAGGGACATATGGCCCCCTACCTCGCTGACATCGCCGCGGCGCTAAAGCGGGACAAGTTCCAGGGGGTCGTGTCCCTGGAAAGCGTGTACCGGCCCGACAACGGCACGTTCGAGGATGGGTTCCGAAAGTCGCTGCCGACGTTCAAGAGGCTGTTCGAGAACTAACAGGCTCCGCCTCGTACCGACGAGGCCTGCGACATGCCTGATGGCTTCAGCCCTCGCGATTCGCACGCGGTCACCCCGGCGGAAGCCGGGGTGACCGCACCCCGGGATGTGTCTGGATTCCGGCGTCCGCCGGAATGACGGACGAGGCCGGGGCACTGTGTTCTCGGCGTGTACTTGACTGATTCGCAACACGTGCTGCGCTTGACGCCGGGCTAACCGGTACCGCAGCACCCAGCGCCGTGCCCCGCCAGAGCTGCCGAGAGAGGAGGCGCGCCTGTGAAACTCGCACTGACCGCCACGCCGAGCGACGCGCAGTTTGCGCCGATCCTCTGGCGGGGGTCCATCGCGGAAGCGTTCGCCTTGGCGCGTGAATTCGGGTACGACGGCGTCGAAGTCCATCCGCGGTACGCGGCGGATATCGACGCCGCCGCGGTGATCGCCCTGCAGCAGAAGTACCGCTTGGGCATCCCGACGCTCGGGACCGGCATGATCGCGGGGGAGGATGGCCTCACGTTCTCTGACCCCGATCCCGAAGTGCGCCGCCGCGCGATTTCGCGGGTGGGCGAACATATCCGACTCGCCGCCCGGGTCGGCTCGGCCGTCACCATCGGTTTGGTGCGTGGCCGGCTGGGACGGGGGGAGCAGCGGTCGGTCCGGCGGGCGGCCATGGTGGAGTGTGTCGGGGAGTGTTGTCGGCTGGCCGCCGAACAGAACGTCACGGTGTTCCTCGAACCGTTGAATCGGTACGAAGCGGACGACCTGCTGACGTTGGACCAGGGGGCGGACGTCATTCGGGAGCTCGGCGCGCGGAACCTCAAGCTCCTGGCCGATACGTTTCACATGAACATTGAGGAACGGGACTTGGCAGCCAGTCTCCGGCGGCACGCAGCGCTCCTGGGGCATGTGCATCTGGTGGACAGCAATCGCGAAGTTCCGGGGCACGGCCATACCGACATCAAGGGCATCCTGCGCGCGCTGCTCGACGTCCATTACCAAGGCTATCTGTGCTTCGAAGTGCTCCCGGTGCCAGAGTCCCGCCAAGCGGCCAAGGATGGGATCGAAACGGTACGCGAGATTCTGAAGTCCCTCGACGGAGGCAACCGGCCCGCTGGGTAGCGCCACGATCGGGCACCCCAAGCGCAATTACCGGGCTTGAACCCGACTCTTGGCCTCAGGGTCTGTATAGGGGAGCGACTCACATGCCGCCTCTCTTAGTGGTGCTGCTGGAAGACCGGTACCCACACCACCAACCCGAAAAGGACGTCTTGACGAAGATCGGGGCAGAGGTCCTTGAGCTAGGGGACGCCGTAAGCGAGGCAGACATCCTCGGTGTCTGCGCGGCGGCGGATGGGCTCGCCGTGAATCTCCGGACGCTGAATCGTGAGGTGATTCAGGCGCTGAAGCGATGCCGGGTGATCGCGCGCTATGGGGTCGGCTACGACAACCTGGACGTGGAGGCGGCCACTGAAAGGGGCATCGCGGTCGTCAACGTGCCCGATTACTGTGCGGAAGATGTTTCCGACCACGCCCTTGCCCTCTTTATGGCGTGCGTCCGGCAGGTGGTGCTCCGCGACCGGGAATTGCGAAAGGGCAAGTGGAACATCAAGGGGGGACCGATCTTCCGTATTACAGGCAAGACGTTTGGTCTGATCGGCTATGGGAATATCCCGCAAACCCTCCACCGGAAACTGGCAGGATTCGCCCTGGCCCGCGTCTTGACCTTCGATCCGTTTATTGCCAAAGAGGTGGCGGAGGCCAAGGGGGCCGAGCTCGTGGACCTGGAAACGCTGCTGAGAGAATCTGATTTCGTCTCCGTCCACGCCCCGCTCAATGACCGGACGCATCATATGCTCGGGAAGGAGCAGTTCAAGCGGATGAAGCGGGAAGCGATTCTTGTCAACACGTCACGGGGAGGTGTGGTCGATACGGCCGCTCTTTCTGAAGCCGTGAAGGACGGCCTCATCCGCGCGGCAGGGCTGGATGTCCACGAGCAAGAGCCCGTTCCAGCCGATTACGCGCTCTGCAAATTGGATAACGTGATTCTCACCGACCATATCGGCTCGTATTCCGAGGAGTCCCAGATTGAACTCCAAACCAAGGCTGCTCAAGCGATTGCGAGTGTGCTGACCGGGACACTGCCGAAGAACGTCGTCAACAGAGAGGCATTGGCGCGAGCCCGCCAGTCGAAGGACGCGTCGCGCGGGGGCGCAGGGAGCTTCCGATGAGGACGCATGAAGCGGGTCCACGCGCAAGCCAGGCCAATGGCGGAGGGTTTCAGCTTGGGGGAGCTGGAGTCCACGGTGGAAGAGGCCACCCCCAGGTTCTTGCCGTATCTCGCCATCATTTCTGTCGGGTTCATATTGATCGCGGCCGTTCCGTGGTTCAGCTAAGGACTTATCCTAAAACCTCTTGACAGCGACCCAGCATGGGTGCATCCTACCTTTCCCAGGAGGTGCGCCCATGCCGACCAGCGCCAAGACACTGCCCTGGGAGTTATCGGACGAGTTGTGGA